>Ga0307514_10001262_pt1 | contig 33105 bp, 27 predicted proteins | sample 16_EM_MG_FD_203088 | JGI IMG/M metagenome (GOLD analysis project Ga0307514, IMG submission 203088) | Populus trichocarpa ectomycorrhiza microbial communities from riparian zone in the Pacific Northwest, United States - 16_EM | ecosystem: Host-associated > Plants > Roots > Unclassified | place... | reverse complement strand
TCACTGGAATCCCCTTTAGGGAATTACGGAGAAGCCAGTTAAAGCCGTAAGACTCTAGAATGGCTGAAACCGGATTTGCTCTTTTCTTGGAAGTTCTTTAGACCCCTTTGTGCCATCTCTTTACCCTTTGGCGCCCCACTGGGTTCGAGCCAGCATGAATTGCGTGTAGAGAATGGAAGAGAGCCTGGGAGTAAATCTATATGGTATGATACATTGCTGGAAGAAGTTCGGGGAATTACGGAGAAGACAGTTAAAGCCGTAATATATAAAAATAGGTTTGTGTTTCCCCCCTAGCGCTACTTGATGGCTTTGACCATTTTACTCTAAATCAAACTGCAACCCCTCGAAAGAGGAAGCCCGGTAAAACCGTAATGAAAACGTTGTTTGCATCACATTTTTTATACTACCTTTAATGCCCTTACCCTTCCAGATACCTTAACACAACACATTTTTTCCGAACTCCATTGAGCTTGTCATTGATTTCTTTTTTCAGTTACTTAAACTTCCTTCTAAACTCCAGCTTGACTCTGTCACTGGAATCCCCTTTAGGGAATTACGGAGAAGCCAGTTAAAGCCGTAAAACTCCAAAATGGCTGAAACCAGATTTGCCCTTTTCTTGGAAGTTCTTTGGACCCCTTTGTGCCATCTCTTACCCTTTGGCGCCCCACTGGGTTCGAGCCAGCATGAATTGCGTGTAGAGAATGGAAGAGAGCCTGGGAGTAAATCTATATGGTATGATACATTGCTGGAATCCCTCGAAGAAGTTCGGGGAATTACGGAGAAGCCAGTTAAAGCTGTAAAACTCCAGAATGGCTGAAACCGGATTTGCTTTTTCCTTGGAAGTTCTTCGGGCCTCTTTGTGCCATCTCTTACCCTTTGGTGCCCCACTGGGTTCGAGCCAGCATGAATTGCGTGTAGAGAATGAAAGAGCCTGGGAGTAAATCTATATGGTATGATACATTGCTGGAATCCCTCGAAAAGTTCGGGGAATTACGGAGAAGCCAGTTAAAGCCGTAGTTAAAGCGGGTGCTGTTTTGCGGTTTGGAGTGCTTGAAATTCCTATTAGGCTAATGAATGTATGTAAGTAGTTAAAGTACTTCAGGTGACTGCTTATTGCTCTAAGTAAGGCGTGATGGGATTAGCCTCGTGCCCAGGCGTTATGTCAGCACAACAAGTACAATGATGGGATATATACTGTATACTCACACCAGAGGTATCATGCGTGACTTCGAGCAGCTCCTCAGGTTGCAGGTAACTGGGGTTCAATGTATGATTTACGCTGAGGATGTATCGATATTTGAGATGCTCTAGATTCACCACAAAACACAACTTATCATGATATGCAACTATCAACTTCATTACCCCATGAGTCTCTCTTTCCTCAGTATCCTTCATGAGCTGAGCCCTACAGTACTAATTGAGATTAATATGATTAAAGGACAAACCCGACTACAGTCAGCCTTACTTAAGAATTCTTAGGTTGTACTACTGGAGTAGCCAACCAGACTCCTACCTGAGTTCTTATATCCTTCGTTGGTGGGTCGTGCAACCGGACTAGTTATACCTATTGAGAGTCTTCAAAGTCGATACAGCAGCTAGATCCAAGACAAGAAGTAGATGATCGCATATGCGTCATATTTTCGCATTTATAGTACGCTACCCCTTACTTTTATAATCTGTAATAACTACTCTGGTGCCGAGAGACCACACCCCTGTTGGAAATGTAACCAGAATTACGGATATGTGATTGACATCTGAATTTACGGGGATTGGTTTCATTCGCATATATGTACAAGTTTGGAAACGTGGTGGCGGGACCTAAGAGGCAACCGAAGTTTTTCCCGAGTACCGTATGGGTGAACCTGGGAACTAAACTTATACCTACGAGGAGTCACGATGGGGTATCGAGGATTTCTGTAGGCTGCCGGAAAACCGGATTATAAGTAAGATGGTTTCCGCCAGGTTTCGAAATTGGGTTCACCAGTCGACTACGACTCCTCCTTCCTAAGCTCCTCTGTTGAACTTTCTTACCAATACCAATGGTATGTTTTTATGAAATGATGGGTTCGGGTTCAGTTTTGAAGCTTGCATTGCTCCTGACTGTGATGGGCAATTGCGCTAAGGCTCTATCCACCCCAGTTGACATTGACAATCTTGAGTCCCTGGGGAATAATACCTTGTTTGAGAAATGGAGACCAAGGTACCATTTTGCGGCTCCCGCAGGGTGGATGAATGTACGTCTATATATGCTACTTATTTCCTATGATACGTTCCGTGAATGGTGGTTAGTTTTACTCACAAAATTCGATTTGGTATGTCTAGGACCCATGTGGTGCTATGTATGATCCCACCCGGGACGAATACCACCTCATGTATCAATGGAACCCCAACCACGTCAGTATGTGACCCCATAGCATTGTTTCTACCCCCTCATCTTTCCTTCCAAGACTAACACCATACTCTGCCAGTGTGGGGCAACATGTCCTGGGGTCACGCAGTCTCCAAAGATCTCATCACCTGGACTGACATCCATGACTGGAGAGATGCCTCCTCTCAGGCTTTGGTAGGGAATCTTAACGGGGTACCCTACGATAAGCTTGGTATCTTCTCTGGCACTGCTCAGCCTGTGAACCTGAAAGGCCAACAGGACGGGACCTTGTTAATGCTCTACACTGCTATCAGCGCTCTTCCAACAAACTGGAAGATTCCGTATATCCCAGGGACAGAGAAGCAAGCATATGCAATTAGTAAAGACGGGGGGAAGTCGTGGCGGAGATATGAGAAGAACCCAGTTTTGTCGGCACCACCAACTGGGTGGAATGTATGTTTACAGTCCTTCCTCAAAATTTTGGTGGTGGTTTGCGATTTCCTCATTAATTATATGTATTGCAGATTACTGGTTGGAGAGATCCTTTCTTCGAGCCCTTCCCCGAGCTCGACGTTCTTCTCAAGAAAAAAGAAGCACACTTCTACATGGTACTAGGAAGCGGTATCAAGGGCGTCGGTCCCCGTATGCCACTATACTCCACTCCCTCTTCTGACCTCACCAAATGGACTTTCCTCGGCGCCCTCTGGGAGCCCGGAATGAATGAAACCTTCGCCACAGACGGTGTTGAAATCTCCGGTTCCCAAGGCTTCAACTTCGAAGTCTCTGGATTCTATACTCTCCAAGAGGAAGCCAATGGAACAGAAAGATATTTTACCAATTTTGGTGCCGAAGGAGGAAGCGTGGAAGGGCATGCACGCTGGGCTCTCTGGAATGAGGGGAAAGTCACTGCGAGAGCTAATGGCTCTGTGGCGTATGAAACTATCGCGGCGGGGGTCTCGGATTGGGGAAATCTTTACGCGATGACATCGTTTTTGGATACGAAGAATAAAGACAGAAGAGTTCAGTGGGGATGGTCGGAGGATGAGCCTAATGGCAATTTACCACTATCGAGAGCAATTGGGTATAATGGAGCATTGGGGCTACCTAGGGAGCTGTTTGTGAAGACTATTGAGGGGGTGGTTGATACTGCGGATAAATATCTCTCCAAGAAGGGCTCCTTCATTGTCTCAGTCAACGAGTGCAAAGGAAAGAAAACCCTGACAGCCTCCACCAAGGGATTCCGGCCTCTCCCACAAGTTATCCACGCCTTGAGGGGATCCGCAACTGGAAGTTACACATACCCCCGCGGAGCACGCAAACCGGGAGTCGTTGAGATGCTCAAAGATAAATCCGGAAAAGCGATTCACTCCGACCAGTTTTCGCTATCTGCAACCATCTCCCACGTCGGGAAGGCTGTCTCCGAACTCGGCTTTATAGTCAGAGCATCCCCAGATGGAGAAGAGCAGACAAAGATTATCTATCACCCTCACAAACATAGAATTGAGATTCATCGCGAACAGTCGTCTCAACTTATCACCAAGAAGATTCTCGGGGGTAGCACTATCTGGGGACATTTCCGCCCTCTTATACTTGCCCGTACCAACGCCCAGGAGGACATCAACGTTATGATTTTTGTTGATGGTTCCCTGATTGAGGTATTTGTCAATGACCGCTTTGCCGCTACTACGAGGGTGTACCCATGGCGGGAGGATAGCATGGGTATCGGGTTCTACGTGAAGGGGGATGAGACCAAGACCGGGAGTGGTGGTGATGATCAAAGCGCTACCATAGAGGATATGAGGTTGTGGACTGGGCTGGGTGAGAAGGTTGACAAGAAGAATTTGGGTGGGGGGCTGGTTTGGCCAAAACGACCAGCGGATTCTAGCTCGAAGCTAGTGTGGGATACACCAGATCAGACAGGCAATGGGACCTGGTGGGCTGGGTATTAAGTTACTTTGATGGGTTGAACTGGGTAAATGGTAAGTTGATGTGAGTGGAACAAGCCGGCGTTCAAGGGTATAAACATTTACTTGTGCCACATGTATAATTTTTACACGAGTGTACCTAACCAATATTTTTTATTATTCTGTATCAATCTATACCTATTTGAATTTACCCACTCTTCTCCAGTTTCGAAACTGCTTTCCGACTATGTATGTACAATTTCTCATCCCCGTCCGCGTGATCATCTAGGTACCAGGTTCTCCTGACTTCACTTGAGTACTACTTACTAGAACATATGTTGCCAGAAGCCAGTAATATTTTGATTCCAGTGTCGAAGAATTCGGAGTCTATACATCTAAGGCTATGTATGAGACGGAAGAATTTGAGTTATGACTACACTGCTTTTTTGGTATTATATAAGACTCTCGATCATTAGGATGAGGCTTTCCACTAATGATACTGACCTAAATCTCTCTTATAGCCATTCAAAAAAAATAAAAAATTAGAGTATGGTTGATTATTGATGGATAGTACTCACTGCTGACAAACCGGGGCAGCTGTAATTTCTGCCATTTTGAGTAATTGAGCTAGCCCCACTTTGGTAGTCTTTTGCTAGCTGAATCTTGACCGCAGACTTCCAAGCTTAAGATATCATACCCTAGGTATGGCAAACCAGTGGTTGTTTTTGTGCAGTCAGACTCATTGACAGAATTCAAGAGCTACATACTGTATGTACCTATATATTGCACGGACATTTGCAGGTTTCTCACATCACTGACAGACCCCAAGAAATATATATTGCACCGTGCTTGAACCACAATTGTTCCATAGCCACCGCAAACAAGCCTTATGAGGAATAAATTTCAATTCCACTATCATTTGCCTCACACTAAGGACACGCATATTCACAAAAACGCACTGCTTCAGGTGCCAGTGAGTTGCGTACACCGCTTCTCTGCGAACTTGGGCTGGGATGCCTTCCAGAGATAGAATTGGAGTCTAGAATAAACACAATAACTTTGGATCCACCCTAGCAAATGTTAGTCTGTATTCTGCAGTCAGGGGACTAATTCACACATCTGTGTCTACCCTAATAAGATACTTAACGAATAGAGCGTACAGTGGATCATGCCGTTCTGGAGACTATTCATCCGGCCCTCCTGGTCTGGGCGTCTGGCAGCTGGGCATCCGTGATCCACCTGTATACACCACGCCTTTTTTTTACTTTAAAGATTCATTAAACACATTCATCCTATCTAGAATATGGCGATGGACTGCAGCTCCTGGGGTCCCCAGGTGGCCTCTCTCTTCCACACGGGCCAGTCTCTGTCCATACACCACGCCTGACATACTCTTGTAGGGGCCACACACGGACATCCCCGAGCCCGGCCCAGACCCCAAGGTACGCCAAACGATTGCACTTTCCGCTAATAGCGCATCCTGTAGTCTCGTGCCTAGCCTGGAGACTCACTGGGTTATGGTTAAGTAGCGCTAGACTGGCGGGCACCGGAACTAGGTTAACGAATTGGAAGACGGGGAAAGTGGTAACTAACGGTCAGAGTGGAAGGCTCGAAGGAGGTAGGTGCCAGGGTGGAGTAGGGTTGCATCATATATAAGTGAATGGGGTGTATCACGGCCCATCACTTGGAAAGGGTGACCATTCACTGCCCCAAGAAGCTCGACTGGCAAAACAAGATATGTACACCAGGATCCTGACCAAATGGTAGAAGTTTGTGTGTGTGATGTGAGGGGGTGCCTAGATCTAGTCTGGGGCCCCAGATTGGTGTTGGCTCATCCTCCAGGTATATGTATGTGTACGTTGCACCCCTGGAGTGAGGTACTGCCATGTGGAGATGGCAGACCAGGGCTATTTTTTTTTTAAAGTAATAATGAATCGCATTCAGCCTATCTAGACTGTGGCGATAGGCCAGGGCTATGCCAACCTCTCGTAGAGACTCTCTTCCCGAGCCTTGTGTGACGGCCATTGGGGGGCCTCAATCGGGGCCCTCAATAACCCTTGTGAAGTTGTGAAATACCACGCTTCCCCTCACCAGCCCTTAATATGCACTTCAAGAGCCTTGAATATCCATGCCTACGAGGCCCTCATACCTACTCTCACGAGGTCTTGATATCCACTCGCCCCTGCAAGGCAGTGAGGCCACGTTATTCACTCCACAAGACCCTAGTATATCCAGCATCCTATAACTTGACTCTTGAGTTGGCCGCGATATCCTTCAAGAATGTATTGTGTTTGCCCCCCTTATGACCTACAATCGCCGTCGCAATAATACCTGACGCAAACCGACAGCGATGTGAACTGCATGTTTTCATCAACGTCTATCCCTGCAGAGGTCACCCGGTAGGCAAATATATCATCTGCCAACTTTTGGAATTATTTCAAACAAGTCCTGTCTTCATAGGTCTGACTTAAGAGTCTTCTGTTGTAATCACTATCACCCGCTTTCGTTAAGCCATATGTACCTCGGCATGGGCCCAAAAAACTGCAAACTTTTGATAGAGAGCCTTGATCTAATCCTTCAAATTCCATATTCCGAAGAGTCACGAGCTCCCCCGCATTCCATAGCCGCATATAAACCACCCGTACAGATGTAAATTGCGGAATGCCTTGAACCATTCCTGCCTGGGTGACGTAAGTATAGTGCGTGCCAAACCATGGGGTGGTTTTTCGGCATCTATAACAAGCCAATGCAATTTATTGGAGAGATATTAGCTTGGGCTAGGATGACACTGCCACAAACCAGCGGAGATGACCCCCTGGAGCAGCTTGAAATTGAAAGGGTCCTCTACCATGGGAGCAGTGGCAAGGTGATGGAGGGATAGGGCCACAGGGCTGGAGGGGATAGTCTTATGGGGGTAATACCCCAGCTGCAAGTGCTTGCGTTTGGTGATGCAATGAGAGAGGCTATGCGGTGGCGAGATTTCCTTTGTAGAATATGTACATAAGACCAGGGGAAGGCAGGGACTGGCCTGAGCGGAAAAGAGAAGCCACCCAGGGGCCCAGGGAGCCGCAGTCCATCGTCATAGTCTAGATAGGCTGAATACGATTAACGATTGATTCCTTAAATTTAAGACTAAAAAAAGAAGAAGAAAAAAGCGAGGCTATGTGGGAAAGAACACATCTCAGAATGAGACGCATCCCTTCGTCGGGGATACTTTCAGGGTCAGATACGACATACGTACCTATAGCATCGTTTGTTCCATAAACAGGAGGTTATAATGGTGTGGGCACCGTCTTATAGTAATAAACATAAACATAAACATATTCGGATTGCAATTGGAGGTGCCCAGCCACTTGTACGTTTGTACCGTACGTTTGTGACTATCACGATTGTGCAAATGGACAGCAATATTGTATGTGTGGCTTGTGCAACCCTGCGGCTTACATACTGTACTTACCTACTGTACTACTCAAGGACTTATAAATATTGTACCGTGCGTCATACCCCACACCCAGGAACCAACCAGGGCACAGCGCCGCAACAAGAAATCTGGAGATAGAACACGGTTGCAGCAAGGCATTCATTCTCACTTCCTTATAACTTCACATTTGTTTTTTTGCCAGCATCCTTCTTCTCTTCCTCCACGCATCACTAACCACGCAACACATCGGCAAAGAGTAACATTTAATAACTTACACCGTGATATTTTCGTGTGTGCGAGATCTGAGATTCGGAGGGCAAGATGACTCTCTATTATAGTCTTGTGAGTATATACTCTCCTCTTCTGCGAGTGCGTGCTGTCCCGGCTTGTTTGCTGGGTTGGGCTGGGGATGTGGTCGTGCCGGAATCAACCCCGGGGTGAGAGGTAGAGATGTCGGAGCGGAGGGGTATGGCAGAGTGTCTACTCTATTCGCACTCTCGAGGAATGAGTTCCGACATGCCTTCTTACCGGCCCCACTCACTTTACCCCTCTTCGAGTGAAGCAAATTTATCCATCTACGAACGAGGAATATGCTGACAGTGGAATAAACAGGTATTCGTCCTCCTCCTCTCGGAGATGGGTCTCTTTATGCTCCTCATCCTTCCTCTCCCGTTCACATGGCGCAAGAGGATGTTTCGGTTTATTTCCGAAAGCGCACTGGTTGCAAAGTTGCAGTATGGCATGAAGATTACGTTTATTTTCATTTTGATTTTGTTTATCGATTCTGTAAGTCTACTCTTCCAATGCTCCACCTACGTTGGGCTAACATACGGTAGGTCAACCGAGTCTACCGCGTAAGCCAAGAACTGCACAACGCCCCTCGCGGCACCTCCACCATGACCATGGGCCCCGAGCGCATGGAAGTGCAAGCCCGCAAGTTCTACTCTCAGCGAAACATGTATCTCTGCGGGTTCACCCTCTTCCTGTCCGTCATCCTCAACCGCACCTACTCACTCATCCTCGATGTGTTGACGCTGGAGGAGACGGTTACCATCTTGAGGAAGGAGAGTAATAAGAATGCAGAGACTGGGGATGCGGTTGCAGAGGTCGCCAGGCTGAAGAAGGAGTTGGAGAAGAAGGATAGAGATGTGGAAGTGTTGAAGAAGCAGGCGGAAGGGCTGGTGAGGGAGTACGGCGAGTTGAGTGATAGATATGGCGCGGTGCAGGAGAGGAAGGGGGAGGTGAGGAAGGATGTGTAGAGGAGTGGTTGTTGGGGATGATGTGCAGTGGGGGAAAGGAATGTGATGTGAATGTGAATGGGGAATGGGGATGTAATGCGCGAGGTTGTGATGTGGTTGATAATCAAATCCGAACAAGTGGTTGTTTTTCAAGTCTTTATTTTGTGGTCTAGCATATCTTCAGTTATTGTCACTGCGGGGGGACAGAAGCAATACAATGGAGTCAGCGTCGAAAGTAGCAGCTCTTCCCTTTGATCAAGGTCTGATCGACCTTTTTAGCGGCAAATAACGCACCGGCCACTATGCCAGCGAGTGCCCAGACTGAACCTCCTTACCGGTGACTATGCCGGTCGGAATTGCGAGTGCCCCGACTGAACCTCCTTACCGGGCACTATGCCGGTCGGAGTTGCAAGTGCCCCGACTGAACCTCCTTACTTCGAGCAATGCACGGTTCGATGTGGTATGTTGGGATCTACTTGGGGAATCCCGCTCCGGAGCGCAATGTCCGGAATTCATGATGGGCCATTCGCGTGACTTTGCTGGGTGAAGGATATAAAGAGCTAGACGGTCGCCCTCGTGATGGGGGTGGATTTATTTCGTTTCAGATACTGAGGATCAGAATGGTGAGATACGTCATTACTAGGACCCGGCAGCGGTGTGTGGATGTGGCAACACACATGGAGGGGGCGGAAGTGCAAGAGACAGGCAGCAAGCAGGAACAGCAACAATCCCAGCAGCATCTCAGCCCTCTCGCCATGCCCCTCGCACCCACACCCAGCCCAACAACTCCCATCGACCTCCACCGGGGCCACCCCACCACCCGCCTCCTCGCGACCACCCCCTTCCTTTCCGCAACGACCACAATCCTCAGCACGCCGTTCTCCCTCCCCCAAAACTCGTACGGTCCCACCCGCCACCCTCTCGCATATGGACCTGATTTCGGGAATTTGGATGTACGGAGGGAGATTATTGCGTGGCAGGAGGAGTTTTATGGGGGGGAGGAGTTGGATATGGCCCCTAGTACGGCGTCATCTAGGAGGGGGTCGACAGACCTCAGTCGTGGGGTTGGTGGGGGGGTAGTGGAGGCGAAGGGAGCAGGTGATCCTCAGAGGGAGGCAAGGATTAATCTGACATGCGGAGCGAGCTACGGGTTCATGAATGCCCTTATGCAATGTACATCTCCCGCGACAGGGTATACTCGGAGAGCGTTTATTGTCTCGCCGGCGTACTTTCTTGCCTGTGCGATATTCATCGGTAAGCCCCCTCCACACTATGTATCAGGAAAAGAACCAATCTAACCAAGAAGATCATCCATATATATACAGACGCCGGCTTCACCAACCTCCTCACCCCACTCCCGTACCCTCCTCCTCCCAGCTCCCCCCAAAAGACCCTCCCGGACCTCCTCCTCTCTCACCTCCAAGCCGACGCGCCCTCCCCCAGCAACCCCCACGTGCCACTATCCACCGGTCTCGGCCCCATTGGGGGCATCTCTCCCCGGAAACCCCGAGGCGGGAAGCGAATCTACAAATACGTACTGTACTGCGTCCCGACGCACGGAAACCCCACAGGTCTCACGTGGGACTTTGAGACACGACGCAGGGTGGTTGAGATTGCGAGGGAATGGGACGTGCTGGTGATTTGTGATGATGTTTATGATTTTTTGCCCTGGGGGGATAATTCCCACCCCGAGTCCCCAAGGCCACTGCCAAGGCTTGTCACACTGGATAGGCAGCTTATTCTCGCTCACTGGGCTAGGGAGATTGGGCGGAATGGGGAAGAGGGGGATATGGAGGCCGGGAATGTACTAAGTAATTGCTCATTCAGCAAGCTCCTCGGTCCAGGGTTACGGTGTGGGTGGCAAGAAAGCGCCACGGGGGTTCTGGCGAGGCAGCTGGCAGAGGGAGGGGCAAACCATTCGGGGGGTTGTCCAAGTCAATTTGTTAGTGCAGTGGTGGGGGAGCTGTTACGGCCTGTGAGCAGGGACGAAGCCGAAGGCAAAGACAAAGATGTTAAAGCGGCTGCAGGCAGTGGAGAAAAGGGGAGCAGGAAGATGAAGAGAAAAATCAACGAAATCATCGCCGGAGTCAAACCCGTCCTAGGCTCACGAGCGAGCTTGTTTATAGATGCTTCTTATAAATATTTACCACCTGGAAGTGAAGTCCTCGGACACCCCCCTGCCTCTACTTCCTCCCCCAGAGGTAACAGCGGGGGTGGATACTTCCTCTGGGTCTCCCTCGGCCCACCTCCTCCCCCTGGCCAACCCCCCGCCTACAATGCCCGAGAGATAGTCAAATTGGCCGCGCAGGGCGAGCCCCCAATAGGTGATGCAGCGGAAGCTGAAGGAGGTGGGGAGTGGATCAACAAAGTCACTGTTGGCAGCGGCGATCTCTTCGAGTGCCCTGGGAACGGAAATGCAATGGGCTTTGGAGAGAGGTGGGTTAGGATTGCGGTCAGCTGGTGTGAAGAGGTGGAGGGGGTCGAGGGGATTAGGAGGCTGGGCAGGGCGTGTACGCGGTGGATGCATGAAAGAAAGGGCGCGGAAACATGAATAGGTGTTGCTTAGGTAGACTGGGTTTTTTTTTCTTGGGGGAGAATAGGGTGTATACTTGTTTTTTAATGTTATATTTTCTTGTTATGGTTGTGGCTTAACTTACCAACCAATGCTATGTATCGCCTCTGGCCAGATCAGCTGTAAATAATTAGTCTTATATGGTTATATTATAGTATAGTATATCAGCACCAAGCAACAATTACAGCTAATAATCTAGAATCTCTACAATACTGGTACTATATCCATCGAGCCCACTCTGTACAGTACCTTTGTGCTTACAATAGGACATTTATATGATTTCACATTGCACCCTCTCAATGCATAGTCATCTCTACCATCCTCCTCCTCCTGTCGGTACTCTCCACCGCCTCAACTACCTGTAAGCCCAAGCTTGAGTGATTTCGAAATCAGTCCCGAATATGTTCCTACAGTAGGCACCAGTTCTTGCTTCCTCCAACGAACTTCAGGGCAATTCTTAGTCCCAGCAACGGGACAGTGCTTGTGCATTACGCTTCAGCCTTTCTGTGAATTGAACAGACTGTCTTAGAGAAGCTATACAGAGCAGGGTGTTTTATTAAGATGTTAACTTTGAGTAAAGTGAGCCGAGGTTGTACTTCAACTAACGGCAACCTGCCTGCAATATACAACAAGTTGGCTACTGGGAGTGTGTTAACCTAGACTAAGACAAACGGGAACCTGCAATATATACCAAGACTAGATATCAAGAGCTCCAAACTATTGGCTATAATTTTCTACTAGGTATTCCTGGCTCGAAATAGGTCAGATAGGATGGGTCTCTGCAGCTATACTAGTAGGTATTACAGTTATCGAGTATGGAGTTGCTGATCATATTTAAAAGTCAATATTCCACCCCATTATCATAGCTCGACAACTTCAACTATCTTCACTCCTATATATGACCATTCGGACAACTGTCACTATCTCCATATCCATCATTTCTACAAACTAGAATTACGCTTCGACCCTTATTGCTTACTCTAAACTGCGTTCCCCCCACAACATTGACCATCTTGACTTTTCCATACATGGCCAGTACTTCTACTACTATATTGATATAGGTATAGTTTATTCTCCTATATAGTTGCAGTTAGCTAAGCATGAAAGCCAGATTATGCCTCGTCATAGTAGCTTTCAGGATGTTCCGAGGCTAGTACTACCAGTCATAGTTTTGGAAATCCAAACTACGAGACTGGCATCTCGCACTTGTAGCTCTTTGAGTCTTGGAACTTAGGGCGATACCTAAGAAAGCTCTCAATCAATATAATCTGGACTGAACGCACCACCAGTTAGGGCTACATCAAGCACGGGATGCCAAATCCATTTTTTTTCGGATTCGTGATAGTACCCTGAGAAGGGTCTTGGCATGAGACTAGATAGTACCCAGCAAAATTTCCTTCAAGGCCTGGCTGACGTTATCAATGTCTGGCTATCAGATACTGTATCAGGTCAATACTACAGGCTACAATAATGTCAGCCAGGCCTTGAAGGAAATTTTGCTGGGTACTATCGCGAATCCGAAAAAAAATGGATTTGGCATCCCGTGCTTGATGTAGCCCTAACTGATGGTGCGTTCATTCCAGATTATATTGATTGAGAGCTTTCTTAGGTATCCAGTTTCGTTTGTCAAATCGGAAATACAGGAATCGTCCTAAGTTCCAAGACTCAAAGAGCTACAAGTGCGAGATGCCAGCCTCGTAGTTTGGATTTCCAAACTCAAATATGACTGGTAGAACTAGCCTCGGAACATCCTGAAAGCTACTATGACGAGGCATAATCTGGCTTTCATGCTTAGCTAACTGCAAATATAATTCAGGCCTGAATCTCAGAGGTAACATTACACCCGAGAGAAGCTTTCCCAAGTCCGTGGAAGTCACTGGCATTCATTTTACTAGATTAATAGTCATTTGGTGATTCAATTCTTGGGCTATATAAAAACCTCAGAAATTAAAATAAAAACAGCGTATTACTGGCTCATGACCCACCACATGGACATTAGTAGGGGCCATTGGAGAAGGTAAATGAAGAGTAATTATCAAAACAATTCAGTAATCATCCTCCAACAGCTTAATTACCAGGAGCAACTGCCGTCGAGTCATTAAGGTGTCTAGAAGTCATAAGTCACTCATGGCTCAATAGCTTGGTCTTCCATGTCTGCTTACCCCTGCCTGTACCCTTACTTGCCTTTCTGGCGGTTACTCTGATTGTTTCCGGATCGCTGGTTTCCGGAGCTGTTTGACATTCCTGATTGGGCTGATTGCCATCTCAATTAGCCACGTAGCCCCAGACCAAATAGCTCAAGGGGTTGAAGAAACTGTCTAATAACATAGATAAAGGAAGGAAGTGGGAGGAACCCTAAAACTGGGAATGGATAAGGAATAGAAGATAGGAAGAAGTCACAGAGCCCAAGATGTTTGGGTAGGATGATTGAAATCAACAAACAATCCCCCAGAACAGATAGAAAGTCTGCCTAGGAAAAGTCCACAGGCTTTTATACCTTTCTGAGCCTCCTCCCCGGGTTTCTCTCCCTCATCGGCCTCCATGAATGCCTCCAGGATTCGATTCCCTTCTTCGATATCGTCAGGGGTCATCTTCAAGCCCATAGAATGCTGAAAATTGGGACGACCGCCATAAGCCCGAATGATCTGTGACTTGCTCTCAGGCATATTAACTGGATGTGTATAAGGTACAGACTGTGGAGATGGAAGTAGATGTGGACTTTGGGTGAGGGAAGCGTTTGTGAGAGGGGTCTGGTGCCGAGACTAAGATTCTTGGCCTAAGTATATATACCAATCAAGCTAAAGCAAATTGCCTCTTTTGGTGGTTTGCATCATCTGCGCCTCAGTTGCCACCTTTCCAGACTAACTGCACCAAACATCAGTAACGACACTAAATACCCTACACCCGTGCAGTCACAACTTCGCAATGTGCTAGGTAGCTTGGCTATTAATGTAGGGTATTTTCAGATAGAGTGCGGCTCTGCCACATCGTTGTGCACTATGGCTCCGAATTTAGGGAGTACGGACTTTGCCATAGGAGATCATGGCAAATTCCTTCAAGAGAGATTGCCAACAAAATATGTATGTAGGAAATACTCTCGTAAGTTACTCTGAGAACATCTGAAGGCCTTGCCGGCCCGTAAATCTCCACCTGATAGCATGTGAAATATGTGAAAATTGGATATATAGTCAGCGAAATCCTGTACTTTAGCAAGACAGTTCCACACAGGTCCATAGATCGTTACCGAGCAGTATAGAGAATATACAAAACACGTCCAGAGACTCCCAGTCCATGAGTCATCCACTGCGCTGCATAGCCTTGTAATTCCTACAAAATGGACGTGATTGAAACAGATATGTTTATACTATATGGGCCATCTCTCACCAAGGTGAACCACAATGAAGCCCCAAGGTAATACTCTTGATGCCTTTGGAGGCTGAGTTGAACCTCCTCCTCAAACTTCTTCCGCCAGCAATGTTACTTATCATTCTCTACATTAAATGCTAGTATAACTCCATAGAGGCTTATATAAGCGAGAAGGCGGCTTGGCATTGAAGGGACAGGACTAAATTAGAATTCATGATTCGTCGACTTTTTAACTCCACCTCAGTGCCGATTTCATCATGAGCGCGAGAGACATCACCCACCATCATCGCTGCCAACGCCACCCACACATCAGCACCGATCACCTAACATCCCCCTGGTCTCGAAGACTCTAGCCGTCTCTGGACCTCGTAAAACTCCAGCTAATCGAATCAGAGCACTCGTTGGAAGCGCTCTAGACACATTGACAAGGGTGCCTGTTACGGCAAGCAGATTTCACGTAGCTATACTGAATGTGGGCAAAGAGGATAGGAGAATGAAGTTGGAGAACGAAGTCAATTCCATGGCCAACCAGCCTTCGATCCACCATCACCACCATACAACACAAACCCAACATGTCAGAAGCTATGATGCCACTTTCTGTGGATGCTTTACATCACCGTACTCTTAAAAATTGTTTGAACTCAATAAACCAGTTATTATATCTGCTGACAAGTTTGATGAGATATGGCCATATGTCGATTCAGTTTACACAGAGCTTGCATCGGAGATGCTTCAATGCAATAGCACAATGCGAGTCCAGAAATATGAGTGCCAGCTTCGGAAATCATCAAAACCAGGAACCACCAGAGTCGCTGCAGAAGGCAAGATCATCAAACGGCGGAATAGTAGTGTGCGTGATAAGCATCTATGCCATGTACGCATCAAAGTCTCTCGCCCTGTCAATAGCTCAGCAGTTACAATTAAACGCCTTGATGAGTACCCATAATCACGATATTGAGGAGAGCTTCCGGATATAAACAGCCTCAGATCTTCCAGCCCTTCATGGTACAGGTACACATGAAGGTTCAGAGCGGTTGGGAGAGATTGGTGGCTCGTCCCTAAAAAGGTCAGTATTCCAATTTTCATTGGAGGTATAGCTAACGAATTTGGAACATAGACAAGATATTGTCAATTTAAAGCGGGGAATGGGACCATCAGGCCTACATGCACTTCCACATGTAACCGCAAGCTCTTCCAAGATGACGTTCTCAGCACGTAGTCTGTTAAAAGAACGAGGGTGGTTATTTGAAGAGCTGAAAATAGTGGATAATAAGAAGGAAGAGAGATGGGGCTTGTTTTTTGCTTATCCTACAAGACTACTGGTATTGCAAAAACGTGACTGGTTTCCCCAATTTGATGCTACGCATAAGCTCAATTGATGGGGTCACAACATGTATTCATTTCTTGTTCGTAATGAGTATAATATATGGATTCCAACTGCACACTTGGTAGTCGAGCTGAGAATGGGGAGAACAGTGCCGAAGGATTAAGGTATATAAAGCAGTTATGTAGTGGTATGTCCGGATTTCACTTATATTTTATCCAAAACTATATGCCATAGGAACCCCCCATTATGTGGGCCCGCCATATAGACCCACCATCATATAAACCTGCCACATGAACAATATTGCTAATATTCCAAACATTAGGCTAATGGCAACCGCGATATATCATGATGGCTGACTCTGCAATCGGACAACGTGCTATACGCCTCGCATCTCCGGGTCTCACTCAGTTAGCTCATCTTCCCTCCTCCACCGGCTTGGTTCTGATGCCAACAAACCCATATATCAACTTCTCAAGCATGCTATGTACTGCCTCAAAAACCGTGAGCTATGCGAGCAGGCTGTGTAAGCCATTGACAACACTAGCAATGCAGCCAAGTACGTACAAACATCTTGGCTTCCAAGTGGGCAATGTACGCCACTATGAACGCTTGTGAAGCATTGCATGGCATCGAAAGCTTAAGTCCAGTGCAGGGCTGCCAAAAGGGCAAGTGGCATTACATGGATTTACGACATGATTCTGAACATCATGGATGCAGCAAAGGATGTTGACAGCCGTGCAGCAGTGGCACAAAGCCAGTTCCTAAACCGAAAATTTGCTGTTTGTACTAAACAGTATCCGCAAATAGGTCAGCTACCAGCTCCTATTCAGAAACTGCTTGCTGTGGAACTTGATGCTGTTGCAGGGTGTATTGCAAAGGGAAAGGAGGTGCCTACTGGTTATAATGATGCCTTGCAGTGCCATTGCCAGTTCTATATGCAATACTTACTTCCATGCCGACATATCTTTCATCTTGATACTGAAGTCAAAGTGCTGACTTCCACGCAGTGAGGAGGCTATATGTTGATGTTCACAGAGTGTGGTATGGAGATTTATGAGACTACCATGGGTACTGTCTGAAGAAGAAAGCAGTGGTGGGCGGAATGCTGAGCGAGCGAGTACTGCCATTCAGGCGATTTAAGCACCCACACAAACAAATCGGTCTGGTCACGAGAACACATTCAGGTACGGACAAGTACAGAGCAGTTGCAACAGCAGCTCTATGCGATATGAGTCGATGGATCAGCTTTCAGCTTAACGTAAAAAATATTACTCAACGACAGCAAATGCAGGAATGGGCCAATCATGTACAGGCAACATTAGCTAGTCTGACAAATTTGTGTGCGCAGGATATTCCAAGTAGAAATCGACCATGGGAGTTGTAGAATTGACTTCGTTCTCCTACTCCCTGCATGTATAGCTGCGTGAAACCTGCTTGCTTATATTAAGCATTATATTGTGATACCATTGCTGCAACAATACGGTAATACATAGGTACCCTTGTCAATGTGTCCGAAGCCCAGCAATAGATTTGTTCGACTGGGACATCAGAAGGGCGATGAAATGGGTGCTCGAGTAGGGGAATACTCTATACCTTATGGGGTTTGGTAAAGTTACAGGAATCCATGCAGAGAGAGTTATGTGGAAAGGCAATACAAACGGAGAAGCATATGAGCAGCGAATCTAGTCATCTATTGAGAGCATAAGCACGGTAGACATAGCAGCTCACAATTCCTCCACTCATAGCCTGTCAGCATCGGTTAGTTGATTCCATCCATCTACGTCCTTGGAGAGCTTTTTAGATAAGTGCAAGCCTGACCTTGACAATATTGCTACCAATCGTCTCAAATGGGATTTGTAGCAATGTCAACAACGTTGTGGCACCCTTGCGCTGGGGGCTCGGGTACTGGCATCCCAATGTTCCTATGGAGAGAAACTAAGTACAGGTATAGGTATCCATATTATGCCCACACCTTTCCCCAAAGCATAATTATTTTAGTGTAGGTAGATAAGAGTCTGGGACCGAGAACAGTCCACACGGGGGTTGGGATGCCCTGACGGAGAGAAATAAGGCATATCAGTTTATGGACAGCGTGCTAAACAATGACTGCGCTAGTAGTTTAGTAGATGTCTCATTGTAATATATCACATCAAGCAGACCTCAGATTCTCAGCTCTAAAGTACAGCACCTTTCCCGTTTTCAGGCATGTCTACCCTCCCTGAGTTTTTGACATACTCTACCGAAGAATACTACCGGTACTCGGAATTACTCTATCACACGCTGCATGCACAGAATCACTATTCCTGTATTGGACAATTCGTGAACAATTGCAGATTCATGGGTCACCCGATCTCCTTGCACACACTAGGTCAGCAAGCAAATGTGGTATCCAATCAACAGGACGTATGAAATTTGGGGTATATCGAGAGCCGAAAAGACCCTGGTCTCAGGTTACCCAAAGAATATGCTTAATTTCATTTGTTCCTGCAAACATTAATGGTGAACGGAGTACATATAGTGTACTTGAGAATGAGAACCCCCGGTCTATAGTGGAAAGACAGGGGTTTCATTCTCAAGGTAGAGTACATATGTCGGTCTTCGACAATGCGAAATGGCGAGCCGTCCCGGTGGTCACAGTGCAGTTCCATTATCGATACACCCACGAATTCTGATTTCCATTCATACACAGAATCCCTCTTTCGATCTCCAGAGCCCAAGAGATCTTTTGCTTCTAGAAAACCCATCACAAAGTTGCAAAACTACACAAGCACCTCCACTACCGTATCGCCTAATACGGATGTATTTTTAGCAGCATTGTGTATGCCAAGCCTAAGCGCTGGTTGAAATGCCTACGCACCGTAGGTAATCCTCGGATATAAGTAAGACTGGCGATAAAGGAAATGAAGGTTAACCCCTAGTAGAGCCGGTGCAGTGCCAATACTACCAAGATAGGACTAGCTCGACTACCAAAGGAAGCTGGTAATCAAGGACTATCAACGTGGTTTCCCAAAAAGGCAACGATCAAAAAAATGCTAAGAGATTAACAAAAAATAGGTTACAGAGAGGCGATGAAAAGAAATATAGCAGAGAGTGGAAGAGATGAATGCCGGATTTCTTACTCCGTACATACATACTTATTAAAATACTCAGTATGTTTGTTCCCTATGGTTTTGGAACACTTGGTGCTACAGGAGCCTCCCTTAGATGAATAAGAGCTAGAATGTAGGGATGGTATATGTCTAATAAAGTATACATACCCCTGAAGCTTGGGTAAGATGTACAACATATGTACAACATATGTCCTGTACATATAGAATATTGGCAGATATCCCAAACTACCTTAGGGAAGGAGCCTGGGTCGTTAATTAAAACATTGAGGGGCCTCAGACGCGATTTTTTTTTTACTCTCCTTTACTTATGACTGCTCATAGGTGCTGTTTTCTAGTAGGTAATTGTTTGATGTTCGTTTGTGGAGCATTTATTTGTGTTATCCCCATTCCATTTTCCTACCCACCCCAACTGTGCCCAAACACCGTTTGTCCCACCTGACATAGTACTGTATGTATACTTCTGATTCACCAAACCTCACGGTTCAGCGACATCATACGTGGTCTTACCTCACTCTCAGCCTCGATATAGTTTTGAGGATTTGACAGAAAACTTTTGCAACAATCACAGTGTGGCTTATTGCGAATCTGTGTATATAGGTTCTCGCAACTTCCCTACCAATACCCCCGCTGGCAGATCGCAAGCTCCCAATAATCCTCCACCACTCAACGCAACTCCAGCAAGCAGAGATCTACCGATCACCACACCTAGTTGAAAGAGCAAATCTCCAATCTGACTCGTGCAGCTGAATCGGAGTTGTTGCCTGAATTTCAAGCGACCGACTCGTTGTCCCGCTGCATCCGCATACTCCGCTGTGGTCAAGTAGCCAATAGTCAATGTAGGTACACTTCGCTAGAGTAGCATCTGCATGCCCTGGTCCAGGCCTAAGTTTTCATGTTGTTTTTCGCATTGACCAGGTGTACATTCATTGCTAACTCTGACCAAGTGGGGAAACGTTGCTGGGGAGCTGGTATTTTTTACCCATAGGCACCTAGTGTAATAGGGACTTCCAGCTTCGGGATACATACCCCATCCAACCGGAGCATCTAAGCCTAATCTCGAACCATCCTCTGCCGCTTCAAATTGTCCAAGCTCGCCCTTAACAAAGAACTCACGGAATATAATCTTCATTGGTTGTGGGGAAATCAAGAGCAGCAGTGCTGCAACAGACTAAGACTGCGGCTTGGGAATTGCTGAAACTAATTAACAGGAGTGGGTAGCAACAGCAAACACCTACACAGGGCAACGGGAAGAGCGGGATTACTCTGAGACGGCTCCAATATTTACACCCAACGGGCTAGCCCGCCGAATATAATAACCTTTTTGAACAAGGTGGTGAAAGATATTCATTGGTGTAAGTTTCTAGCTCCATATTTACTTTCAGATGCAAGACATGCATGTCTGCGTAGGTAGGTGGAGTGTGGTACATGTGTACAAAGTACTTAAGCTGGCAGCCGCAGCCACGCGCCCACCTATTATTATCTTTCCACTGTTTGTTGCCTTTTTGTATTATCGTGGTGCACTGTTGAACGGGAATTGCTGGCTCTTGAACCCTCCTTCGTTATTACCTCACATTCGCTCTTTTATCTCGTTTTGTTATTTACCTGTGTAGTGAATTTGAAGGGAATTAAATATGCTAACGAGGTTCTTTACTCAGGCAGCTAACAGAGAAACTGGTAAAGAGTATTTCACCTCAGATGAAATTATGAATTCAATATTGTCGAGTCCAGATTTAGTGCTATCCCCTGGTGGAACGACAAGAAGCCGCTCTCGAGGTAGGCTCGTCAAGAAGAAGAAACCATTGCCCACAAGTACTGCCCACCAGACGGGCCCAGGGGCCGCAAGCACATATACATCCTCCAGGCCAAGTACTCCAACGAGTGAATATGTCACTGCAAATTCGTCTACAACATCCTTGAACACTGCCCCATCCAGGAAGGAACCACTACCGTTGCCAAAGATATCAGATTTTGAGTGCCGCTCATTGACGGGGAAGAGGCAGGAGGCGGACAACGGGTCCCTTCCACCACCCATCAAGATTACGCGGCTCGGCCAGGTTGTAGGGGGGTCATTTCCGCCAACACCACCAGGCAGCTACTCAGGCTCGTCTGCGGGGGAGTTGACGGCTACATTATTACCCTCCAGCAGGACCGGGGGTAGTCCCAGTAGGTTCCGGGAGAATATCGACCCTCCTTTTGTGCACGAGGGGAAGGAATCAATGACAAGACCGTCTTCGGCGGGTAGTCTCTTTGGACGGGGGAAGTCGAAGGACAGAGTGCCAAAGGAAAGGGATACAAGCACTTTCTTTGGGAGGGATGGCGAGCTGGGTGATATTGGGGTACAGCAGGATGTGCCATTACGAGGTTTCTTCCGAGGAAGGTCGCATCGTAGATCAGCGAGTCACTCAGTTGGTAGGAGCAAGATAGCACCCAATGGAGCGGTCTTGGTAAACTCACCACCTGCAGCGGCAATTATAGCGACCCCACCTACACCAGAGATGGAGGCGAGACACCCCGCGCATAGGTCACTACCACCACCTGGCACAGTGGCTACCACCACTATTACTACGACAACGACTCATTATCATCTCACGGGGCAAACAATTGAGGGAAGTTTCCTGCCACCACTTCAACTTCCGCAGCTTGAACTAGCTTTCGACGGTAGCAATTTCTCGCCATCTAGGCGCCCGTCTTCGTCAGCACCAGCACTACCGAGTCCTGAGCGGAGGAATGGTGATTTGGGGGGTTACAGAGGGAGCAGCAGCGGAAGCAGTAATAATAGCAAGGAAGAGCTGGATAATGGGCCAAGTAGCTTGCAACAGTTACAGGAATCTAAGAGTGATAAAAGACCAAAGGGGCCAATCAAACCCGCCCCCCTGTTTTCCGGGATGAATAGGGAGAAGATGAGTGGGCCGCCCATAAGCTTTTACAACTCATCCCAAGAATTGTATTATTCTCATCCGAGGCAGGATAAAACTTCCTCTGTGGGTTCAGGGCCTCATGGTGAACGGATTACCGAGAATAATCCCGAGCCAAGAGTGGCAGAGCTATGTGGTGCTCCATCCTACCCTATAAGATCATCAACAAGGGGGGGGTATGGCAAAGCAACAGACAGGAGGCGAAGCCACAGTGATAATGGGAGGGTTAGGGATACTCAGAGGGCGGACGTGGAGGAAGTCTTTAGAGATATAGAAGCTACGAAGAATGGGGGAAAAGATAGGGGGAACAGAGGGAGTGGGTTTGTAACCATTGGGGGAGGCGAGAGTATACCCTCGTCGAATCGAAATTCAACGCAGGATGAACTATTTATTGAATTGGAGGGGCAAGTTGGTATAGGTAAGGGAAAGAAGACAGAGAAGGCTTCTGAGGTGGCACAAACGGCTCCAGCATCACCGGCGCACCCAAAGCCCCAAAGCGAGGTTTCTGTTGGGTATAAGGAACCAGAAGCCATTACACGGGTTGAGCCAGGCTTTATCTTCCCGTTTGCTCAGGCTGTGACGGTGGATAAGCCAGTGCAGCTGCTCTCGACTAACCACCCAAGTGTCTATAGAACACAGTCTAATCGCCTCACCCCAACGTTTGTTGACATGGCAATCGATGAGACCCATCGCCCAACCCCCGGAATGCATTCGCCACACGAAGCAGTGACACGACCTAAGACGGCGCCTTCTACGGGAACGGCATCTAAGTCTCTAGGGCTTGGTATTGGGAGAGAAACAGAAAAAGGCTTCGTTGGCGGATGGAAGCTCGACAGTATGCATAAATTTAACCTTTGTAGCACTGGGCCTACTCCTCCACCGCTTTCAACACACACCCGGGCACCGGCTACAGGCTCAAACCCTTCGCCTAATGCTACCACTCTCTTCGGAAGCGCTGACATCCTGAACATGGGACATAGTAGGAAGTTTTCCTACCAGACAATTGAGGGGATGGCTCTGGTTGAAGAAGGAAAAAAGGGGAACGGGAAAGAGGTAAAGCTTGCGAATTTGCTTGTTATGGAGAAGGGTGAACAACAGAAGCAGCAAAACCAGGAACTGGGTGATAGACTGCAGTACACTTCTTTCAGACCAGTTACAATAATTGAGCCGGTGGATGCTGCGCCTCCAGGAACTAGCACTGGGGTGATAGTGTTAGCGAACGGAAGTGTGCTTCCTGCGCCGGTATCGGTGGGAAGCTTGCCTGGAAAGCCGAGAAGTAGAGCGGAGAGCCCGCATTGGGAACCAATGATACCAGTTGACAGGAGTAAGAAAAAGCAAGAGGAAAAGGATGAGAAGCGGAAAAGCAAAAGGCGGTGGTTTGGATCGTATCGAAAGAGCAAAGACATGGAGGGTAATAAAAATCGGGACTCAGGATTGGGGTCGGGACTGTCGAATGCGAGTAGCAGCTCAAGATCTTCAAAAGGGTCTTCAAAGTCTGGTGGGACCCAGCAACTGATTCCACCTTCAACATCGGGTTCCGATGGGTCAACAAATCCCCCTGGCTCTCCAGTTAGCAACACCAGCTCTACCCTGGGTGGTAAAGCAGAGAGTGCGCCGGAACTAACACGAGGGGCTGCAGACTTCCCTTACACAAGCAAGAAAGTGGCCGTGGTGGCCGCTGCAGCGCATGCAACAGGTCCACCAGACCCTCTTGGTCGGCCATCCACCTCACCCCTTTCTGCTAGTACCCCCGCCATTGCAATACCCGCATCCTCCCGAGGTCGTGCGAGGACACGGGAAAGCGGACTGAGATATGAAGTTCGTGGGGAAACAAGCCCTGTGACTGACGACAGCAATAAAGAAGCAACAGGAAGCACAACCAGTCTCATAGCAAAAGGAAAGTCATCAGCTGCCCTGCACCACCGAAACCTGTCCTCCATTTCGCTCAGTCGTCCAGGAAGTTCAGGAACGGGTTCTAGTCCGAAGCCGTTGGGCAAGCTGTTTGTGGTGTGCTGTAATTGCGAATATTGGCATGATTTACCGAGTCAGATGTATTATGAGATGCACGATATGGGGTGTAGTGTGAATTGTGTGTACTGTCTGCATAAGATGGAAGTAAAATGCTGTAGTGGGTATAGTTGTGCGGTTTATGTCTTGGAGAAGCATCATGGGAAATAATTGGGGGTGGCGTTTGCATTTTTCTCCCAACCGGGATTTTTCTTTCGGGCGCGAAATGGCATGGGATTAAATAACGGGTTCTTGGTGTGTTTCCTTTTTTATCCTTAGGTAAATGTCTTTCGTTTTGCGTATTATTTTGTCATTGTTTTGTCAGGCAGGTTTTTCTTTGCTTGTCCTCTGGGAGTTTAGGTGGCGATGTGTTAGAAGCATGGGGGATATCAACAGCACCATGGATAATTCTAACAAATTCCTTAATAAATGGAAACTATCCTCCTACACCCACAACCGCTGGTGAAGCTTGAAATATGTTTGTTAGCTTATATATAGCTCTCCAATTATCCTTTTATTACTCAGCTTGTTTAACTGGGTGTGTCATCCAAACCCCATGAGTTGAGGGTAACTGCTGATACTTCCATGTTGCTATTGGGCCGCTAGGATAAAACGTGATCACTGTGTGCCAGGTTTGCCTAGACACCGGTGGGATACTGTACACCAGGAGGTGAAACTTAGATTTCGTACCACAAATCCTATTAATGATATGAGTGTGTATACTAGTAGAGCGTTTCAGGGAAGGGCTCTCTTGAGAAACAATAAAAGCTGGATCCACTATTGTGGTAGAGTTGTGAACGGGTATTGGTATGGGCTGGGTGGCATGGGAAATTATTTAGAGGATACCCATAGGTACACTTAGCGATACCGTACGGATGACTGGTTAACAAGCCGAAGGCCCGAACTCAGTTCCTGGAGTACCCATTTGTTTGCATCTTTTACTGTAGATACCCCTGGCAAATAGTGGAATCCATTGATGGAGCTCGAGGTTGGTGAGGCTCATCTCACTAGTTGTCACATGGAAATGCCCTCCAAGGAGGGCTCCTGTCATATATTCCATAAAGAGCTCCAGCTCCTCGGGGTTTCTTGAGCAAAGGCTTACAACCTCTCCGAGGGTGTTGTGCCAACCAGACTAAGGCTTACATACCCGCCTACACAGGCCACAATCGGATCAAGCTGCTTGCGATTACGCCTCCTGTCTTATAATGCGCTATCAGGCTGGAAATAAGTCGAGTCACAGAGGGGAGAAGGGTTCTTTAGGTAGGCTATGACGGGAGACCACACCCCTGGAAAGATGTTCATTTTTATTTTTATTTTTATGAAGTCATGGAAAAGCAACGCGATACGGCTACTGGCGCAAGGACTCGGATAGTAGGTTGCCTCATAGCCTAAGGCTACATATAGAAGACTCTCTACGAGGTATCGAACAAGCTACTGTATGTACTAGTACATAAGGAACTAATACTAATTCTACCTAAGCCACTGCAGATAAAGTCCATGGATTTTAAGTTTGTGATCTCTACAAGAGGTGCCCGCCAAACTATGGTAGTTTGGTAGTCTGGTACTCATGTCGCAGTTACAACCACCGTTTCGGCAACATGAGCAGGCACCAGCCTGTACAAGTACGAGTACACCCAAGGGCCCAACCCAATCCGAGAAAGACACGAAAGTCCTATACTAGAGAGTTCAAATTGAGAGCATTATCTATGCTAGAACAAACCTAACCTGGGGGAATGAGTATGATACCCATAGAGATATGTTAAAGCAGGGATGCCATGGGTTCCTCAGCAGCCTTTTTTTTTTTGGAAGTCTATATGCCTGAGGCTATGAAGCATTGCATAGCAGTTAGGGGTTACGGGGGGGGAATGGTATTGAAGCAAGAGGAGGCATCTATTGGAGGATCTCAGAGGTAAAGGAGTTACGAGCTGTAACTACTCCTTGTGGGAATCCGAGCGGTTGCAGTGGGGGAAGCGTGTGGGTATGCATATTGTACAGCACTGCAGCTCAGTGATAATAACTACTTACTCCGTAAGTAGTTGCAACAGGTGGCTGGCAGACTAAGAGTTTCTGTGGGAATTAGGTACTGTATATACCCGCAGTGCCTCATTCACGTGAAGCCAAGATAGGAATATGAGCTAAGGCCACGATAGGACAAAAGCTCCAAATTAGGACATTATCTTGTACTAGAAGTATTATATAGGCGAGAGGTTTTGCGCTCGTTTTTATTTCCTTTCAGTAGAGCTATTAGTTAGTATTCAAGTCCCTCGAGTATTTTACTAGCTACAATAAAGCTTTCACATCCGCCAAAGTCTTCTCTCCGCTTCATCTACCCTCCGCTACAATTCCGCACTTACTCATAGCTTGTATTCTTACAGTTTCATGGTGTTATTCTCAATAGTTAGTTTATCGATATAAATGTGCTGGCTAGTCTAGCACACTGCTAATATTATAATATAATACAGTGTGGTGGGATGGATGGACGTCCGAAGTGTTCGGGTGTTCCCACACAAGAACCCTGTTGGAAGTGGATTATCATGCAGCCTGTAAAGTAGACTGCGTGATTGAATACGGGAGGATTTCCTATGTATGGAAAAGCTTCTATATATGAATAGATGTTAGTCAGTTTTGCTATGAGGCAGCAAGCAATCCGAATATTGCATTCTCTCCTAGCTGCGGACAGCTCCCTCTCATACCATTGACATTCCGCTATTTTATTCCTGTGCTAGTCTGGTATTACTATGCGATCTTGGTAATATCTCGACGTAGTCCAGTGGAGGCAAGTTTGAGGTCAGACTAGTTTGAGGCAGTCTCCGAGAGACACCATAATACCCAAGAAAATTCCATCTAATATATATTAGTTAGAATAAAATCATATAAAATGGAGGAACAGTTTGGGGATTATGATACTTGCAGAGGTTATAAAATATACTATCTTTCACTATTCTATATTACAAATAACCAAGTTAAAGAGTTGATATTTACTGTGAAGACTTATATTGGTAAATGTTAGAGGAATTGATGTGCTTATTTAACATCAGTTTCATTCAACATGACAAGTCAGCTAGACAAGTCACCAAGTATTAATCTGCCAAGGTATTCTCTTTCACCACGAATATGATAGAGTTTCTTAACACTTTCACTGTCAGTGTCAGTGACCCCAACTCTGCTTCATCACCCCCGGTTTACCTGGCTCATCTGGCTTCTTACCACCAATGACGGCAAAACGCAGGCTTTCGGATGTGGGTGGATGTGCAGCATCCACAACCTGTCTCCCAACGTGGGATGCTGTGTATAGGTACAGCCCGGACGAGCTCATGCGCTATATTGATTCCAATGGCCTTAAATTATCATACTTCCCGGAAGTCTTCCAGCAACTGACGACAGGCGAAGTCTTCCTGGAGGCCTCAGATAACCCCAGCCTGCTCAACACTCTAACCGAGGGTCTGCAACCCCTTGTAAAGGTCCGCCTATTTCGGATATTGGACGCACTAAGAAACGAAAAACGCTTGACAGAGGTGAAAGAAAGTGAGTAGAAACTCGTAATCTACAACTTCATGACTAACATTGGTGAAAGAATATCTCGCGTGTACAGGCGTTTTGGCGGAAACAAAAGTGTTAACCTGTACTCCCATCCAATTAGCAGATCCGAGATGGTTTATCCCTCTGCCCATATCTATCTCATCCTTAAGAAAGCCATACGACCGCTTTGGAAGTACCAGGCAAAATGGGACTTTCTTATACCAGGGGCGCCATCAGTTCACATCTATTCATGCGACTATCAGAGCAATGAAGGATTGTGAACTGACTCCAAAGACGGTATACTTGAACGGATGCATGGGAGTGGGTAAATCACATATTCTGGCCGCAGTGGTTTGTGAGTTGAGAAAATCTGGGGAGCGAGTTTTGTACCTTCCAGACTGCAAGGAATTCGTCTCGACGCCATTCAGTTACCTACAATATGCATTAGCAGAAGCCTTCGCGGACGACGCTAAAAAGCTGTTAACAATAGATACGTGTACCACAGACCAGCAGCTCCTCTGTTTTTCTGGTAATTTACCGGTTCAGGGGATTCGTATGTTTGTCGTAGTGGACCAAGTAAATGCCCTCGACCAAGATAGCCCTGGCAATCACTCCTTGGGAGATAAATCTAGAGTCACGACTCTAATTGCCGAGCTCGGATTTCACCACTACTTGGTGAAATCCTCAAGTGCAAACTTCGAGCTGGCAATCCAAACACGAGCCACTCAGGAGAATGTTACTAAAATAAACCTGTTCGGAGGTCTAGATGATGTAAGTTACCATGTCCTTTCCCCCGATACTCTCATTTGAAATAACATAGCATAGCTGGAGATGGCGGCTTGGTGGGACCACTGGAAAGAGGATTTGCCTGAGCTGTCCTTAGATTTCAAGGACAAGTTGGAACAGATGTCGGGCCGTAATCCACTCCTCCTCCGTGGATTTTATACTTCTCTGAAAGGGCATTCTCACTACGAGCTAGAATTAGACGCTGTTGTTGAGGTCAATGATACTCCAGTCTCGGCCACAGCTCAACAGAGTCTTAGCATTGTCAAGGAGAATGACTATTGGGATTATATTTATGGTTCGCAAGAATGGCAAGACACCATTGGTAGAATCCACAAGTTTTCTAATGACCAATTGCAAGCGGGGGCAAAAGGGTAAGTTGCGAATCATGAGTATCCCGCCTTCACATTTCTTGTTCTAATAACGCATTGTTTTCAGGTACGAGGAAGCCGCAGAAAGTTGTATCTTCGGTGGCACAATTGAAGCCACAAACACACTTATCGACTATCGTTATTTTTACCCCGGTCCAAATGGGAGAGCAAGATATTCTTGTGGGTTAGCCCGTAATGCCCTGGCCGTCTGGTTAAGGTCAAAGCTCGCCAGGTTATTTGATCCACAATTGTGGGTTGGCATGATATTAAACAGTTCGGGGAACCCAAGTTCGCTAGGATTCTGTGTTAAAGATGCAGTGCTTAGTCAGATTGGGCTCAGTGGGGTACCTGGCCTGGATTCAACCCCCTCTCAACCTACAATTATCTTCAATACAATACCCCATATTCCTAGGAACAACCAAAAATTCCCATTGCTCTTACTGCCAGAAAGGTATAATTATCAAGGCATTGATGGTATATGGGTGCGGTTGGATCCTCAGACAATCAAAAGCGAAAAACAAAAGCTTCTTATAGCCCTCATTCAAGTAACAATCAATAATGAGCACTCCAACTCAGAGACTAAATTTTTCTCCGAATGGTCCAGCTTTATCACTAATCTCGTTGGAGAAGATTATGACTATGAAGTGGCATTTATGTGGATTGTCGAGAATCAAGCAACGTTCAGGTGGCCATTAGGTGAAATACCAGAGAACACCCGCCTAACGCGGAAAAACAACAAGCTACTGAACCCCAAATACGAGCGGATAGTGCTGGAGATTGCAAAATCATTCCCGAGGATTGGAAGCGCGCTCTCAAAGGCAAAGACACGGGGACTGAACAGGCCTGGGGTTCAGCACGGATTGACTTATGCTTAACGGTGCCTGGAAGCGACAGGATGTCCTCGCCCTAGGTTATTTCAATTCCATAGTGTTATATTGCATTCAGATGTTTGATGAAGATCAGGACGGTGTGTCAGTGGATGTGGAACTATAATGTCTTGGTAGCTTATAATTAACAGTAGGAGAATGGATGAGATCTAGATTTTCGGAACGAAGAGTGGGATAGAAAGGCTGGGGTGTGTATTGGAAGGAGCATTCATGATGAAGTGGCCAGTAGGGTTAGGGGATCAACTATACTTAGGATTGCAGCTCATACGGGGCCATATCAACAAGGAAATCTTGTAGTCTGGTTGAAATCCTGCTAAGCCAACTGCATTACGACCTACTTGCACATAATATGCACTCAATGTTCAATGATGCAAAATGTCTTATCTTGTTCACATCGTGATAGCAGACTTTAACTCTATCTGAAATTCTATCTCTCGTTTGGTCATTGTCGGCCTTGGCAACTTTGTTGATTAGGCCGACCCGAGTTCACCCCAGTACTCTCTACAACCTCACGCCCCAACCTAATACTCAATACCATCCCTTATAGTCTGGATCCTTGTAGAGGCAATACGACCTTGCCGAAGGCTACTCCCCTATAGGTCAAATGCCAGGCAGGTGAGCCTGTGGCCGCTAGAGGCCTTTACCTGCCATGTATACTTAAGTATTTATGTCAAATCTGAAAGGGGAGTCTGCAGAGTGGAAAAATGGGAGAGTCTCAACGAGGCAGGTATTTCAAGAAGTGTATTCTAAAGTTACCAGCTAGTTGACACTCTGAAATTGGTCTTCAACATCTTGGCAGCGGGACTCGAATACCGGTATATAGGCTGATCTCATGCCAAGACTCTTTTTATCTGTCACATAATTATTTCAGTGTGTGCCAGCTAAGGGAATAGGCATACGGTAGTCTGGTTGGCACAAGCCGCTCCGTAGCGAATAGGCAGCGTTTCAGCTGTGTCCAATAAAGGAACACTTCAAAGTAGCAATTCGGATCGAAAATGAGCGGACTCAATAAATAGGATGCTAGCAGTGTAGCAGAGGTTGTGGGCGCTGAATAGAAGTGAGTTTGAGGTGATTGGATGCGTATGGGGTGAGATATTCACAATATGAGATGCGAATACAAGTGTGAGTGAGTTGGGTATATTGTTCTATATTCTGTATATACGTGGCTATTACAGCGTACAAACATATGCATAATTAGCACATGGGTCAGAACTTTATTCTGACATTCCAAATTTTATCCCAAGTTAATATATTGCTCATGTAATGTAATATGAACGCAAAAGGGGATTGTAACTAGGATAGAATCAGAGAGCTTAAGTTTGGTGTGATATTTCAACAATTGCCATGTTAGTACTGGCCCCGCCTTTGAGTGTTGACGCCCTGTCATCCGACTCCCGTCAGTCCATCCCTCGATTGCGACGCCCTTTCTGTCCTACTTTAGTTCCACTTCCTTCCACCAGCCGTAGCTCAGGCAGCTATCTCACCTGGCCCGCTTGCCTCTGTATGCCTGATATCCGGGCCAAATTCTGCCTCGAGCTACCCCTCCAGCGGGTGGTCTACTTGCTATGCGCGCCCCTCGCGAAATGTCGATGCACAAGGATGTTATATTACTGCAATTGGCAATGAGACGGTGTTACCAATATCATTAAATACCAAATTAAAGAGACCTCTCTAACGAGAGCCGACGGTATATCTACAAGCCCAACTTGTGTGCGAGTCTCACAGTATTACTATATCATGCAAATCGCAAATTCTACTTTGCATCATGTATCCGTAGGCTCAGGGTGATACCTCTGTAGGGGGAACTTAGTTCGGACTGTTGATGAGCTTCGGGTTGCTCCATCTGGCAAGGTCTTTTTTCACGCTCAGTTTTAGGAACACTTGTCCAGAAACTTCATTCTGCTACCTGCCGTTGTGACCTCTAAAACTGTGGATACCGGCAGACATTGGTGGGTGACGTTGAGATGGTTGTTAGTCATCCCTACTAGCCTACTGGAAAGCGTCACCGGAGATATCTACCTGAAACTTACTCGTCGGCATCTGGTCACATGTATGTAGACCTATTGGTGTGCACATGGAGTATGACTCCAACTGCTATTATTACATTTTTTTTGACTCGGGTTGGCACGGGTGTTCTTCTCAACAAATGACTCAGCCCCATATGCATATAAATTTTGATTCCGTGTTCTTTATCGTCACCATGCATACAGATCTCGGGATCATTGAGCCTCACTCGAATAAGACAAAACTCGCAAGTGTGGCGTTGACTCATCATAACATAGAATAACCTAGCCTGTTCTTGTACCAACCAGACTACCAGCTGCTGTGTGGTGGGCTGATACGCAGGTAATGTACATCTGGAAGCCCACGAGATGAACTTCAGGCCAGCAATCAGGATGAGCTGGAAGGTTGAGCCTATCCGCAGTTCGAATTCGAGAAGCCATACAGCTCATCGTATTTCCGGTCAGGCCAGTGGGATACCAGTATTTTCAAGATGTCATATCTTGCGCAGGTGGCAGCTTGCATATTCTTGCATGGGCATCTTGTGTTTCTGGGGTCGATTGGTTTGCCCTATATAACTCTTCTGCACAATATGTGTACTAATCAATAAAAGCACCTTGGTGAATACGTTTGTAATGCTCGGGGATTATTCCAGGTCCCTTGTTGAGTAGGTATGTCAGATTGCGGTTATGACTGCGGAATGTGTTGATTTATGTAACTAGTGTGACGAGGGTACCTATCTGTGACAACCAGACTAGACCCTGACAGACTAGCGCACAACAGCGGCGTTTGGGTGGCAAAGCCCTAATTATGTACTCACAAGCCTCACATAGAGGGCATTCAGCCGCCAGACTATCTAAATGTATACAAGACATCGATACATGTAACTACTAGTACTTGGGATCTCCATTTGAATCTGCATGTATACCTACACTAAATTGGCCGTCAGGCTCACTCGGGGTATATATGTGCATGTACATGTACATAGCCCGTGTTCGGTTGACGGGATTTCAGCTGCATCTAGTTACCGGTAGATATGGTAGGTCTTGTCGGCGGTATGAACGGTCGATGTGGGCAATTCCAAAGCCGTCCGCTAAGCACGCAGCTGGCACGCAGCTGAACGGAACTCGTGCATACAGGCAGTAAGTACCTACCTACCTGGTGGTGTTGAGCAATATCTGTGACAAGCAGGAAACTGTATACACTACCTAGGTACAGTACCGTATATAAGACTCGGACCCTTCCAGAAGGACCCTTCCCTCCCACACCCTTCCCAGTTCCGATTCTCACCCCACCCTCCCCGCCCACGAGCCAAA
>Ga0307514_10001261_pt1 | contig 33116 bp, 37 predicted proteins | sample 16_EM_MG_FD_203088 | JGI IMG/M metagenome (GOLD analysis project Ga0307514, IMG submission 203088) | Populus trichocarpa ectomycorrhiza microbial communities from riparian zone in the Pacific Northwest, United States - 16_EM | ecosystem: Host-associated > Plants > Roots > Unclassified | place... | reverse complement strand
TGTAAAGGAGAAAGGTGGGTGGTGGTGCATAGACATGGGGTGGGTTGCCAGTTCAGAGAGCGAATTTTGGTGGGGCAGTAAGACTTACAAAGTCACATCACATATAATTTACAATTCACTTTCACAGGAAGTTTTATTTGCTACTAAAGAAGACTTGATAAAAAGGACGGCCTCTGATGACTATTTTTGGACGTGTGGTGAAGTGGTTGCGTGGGCGGCCCGTATGGGCCGGGAACCGTTACGATCCAGGGGATAGAGACTATAGGGCTCTGTAGGTATTGAGTCTTAGAACTATTTGCCCTGGTCTCACACGGTCCAGAATTATCTGCCCCGAAAATCATAGTCCAGTCTGGGCAGAGTGTTGCCTGGACGTGACGGACTATTGAGACGCTATCTACGAGCTGAATCTCGGGATTTGGAGACTGTCATCATAAGGTAGTCTATGTAATCCCCCAGGCTACTGTCCTGGCCAACGAGGAAAGTACATAAGGCATAAGAATGGGATGCACTCAACAGATTTCTCTTGCGGATTAGCCGACTCTTGACCTTTGGGATATTGAAAGATTCTGCCAGCATCACAATACGTACTCTACTCATTAACCGTGATAGTACCTTTGGTAAGACGGAGGGAGGTGTTACTGCCGTCACCTTCCAATTCGCTTTTCCCATTGATTTTTGGTTCCCCAGCATCGCGAGGCCAAATTAAGTGCGTTAGTTAACGGCGACTGGACCCATAGGTTTGGGGTGTGTTGTCGGTCGCCGTACTTCGTTCTTTGCAGTTGTTACTATATAGTCCGGAAGGAGGTCGCTGATAAACTAAGTCACCGAGTAGACTCATAAACGTAGACTGATCCACGTAGACTGATCCACGATTACTTATTCGCCACCCCTTGCCTCCTGCCTGTTAAAAGTAGTGATAGAGAAGCTTAATTGTCTATCTAAGAGGGCTACAAAGGCCGTGTATATAAGGTAGTCCTTGTACGAATGCGTGCCTACGTATCTATGTATAGAGCCGGCTGAATGCCATCAGCCCAACAGTAATCTCCCGTACGAGGCATCATCTCCGGCCATACGAAGGCTGAGATCTATTTATGCAACACTGCCACTCCATCTTCTCTGCGGGATATCAAGACAATTTATGTATATAAAGGCATAGACTCTCCCTTAGGTAGTTCAAGAGACTTCGACTTTATCATAGAATGCAACTGCAGTGGGAGTAAGCCCCTCGAGTGATCACCAGTGCCCATCCCATAAAGTCTACAGAAATCGCTCCGCAGACAGAAGGACTCACCCATCGCTTTTGTTTATTCCTATTGATCTAGATTGGGAAATATTCGGGAGTGTCCAATGTACATCAGTTAAAACTGACGGAATTAACAGCAACTAAGAAACGCCTATTCCAACCACACCGAGCATCTAACCTACAGCGGGCACCATTCATTATCATTGTACTCCACCTCCGCCACCTCTTAGCAAAGCTTCTGCTTAGAACCTGAAACATCCTCTTTAGAACCCCGCTGGGTATCCGAGTCTTTGTCCCACAGAATGGTCATAGAGCATTGCTGTCCTTCAGATCTAGGGGCCAGAGGAAGTCAAGGTGAACGAACAGCCTAAGGAGTATCTCGGCGGGATGTTGGCGAGTTTCACGGCTCTCCAGGTCGAAATGTTCGGATTCGTCGACAGCCAGATGGGGTCGTGACGCACTCTGAGGGTCACTTCCAGCTCCGTCAGGATTTTTGTCTTCGGCAGTTGCCGTATCGTCAACGAAGTGCTCGTCGGCCACATCATCATCGATTTCATCCTCGAAAGTCCAGTCCTCAGGATTGTCCTTCTCTTCGATGTCGGCATCACCCAAGCCTAACCTTATGTTTATATAAACTTTTAAGAGACATATATAGATAGAACTCACCTTCCGCCTGAAGGAGATAGTCGAGGTACTTTATCTCAAACACTGTGTGGTAGAGTCGGAGCTTGCGTTGCTCCGCCGAAATTAGATATGTAGTCCATTGATTGTCGGTTAGCTTAACTTCCTGTTTTTCTAGAGTGCGTGTACGGTTAAAGATGATCGCTATTAATTCCCTACACCCGCTGAGTAAGTAAGGCGCTTAAGTGGCTTCTTCCATTTAGAGTTATCCAAGACATTTTTCCGACGAACTGCGCGTTTGGACTGCATTCTATTAGTAACGAGATACAGCTGAACAGTAGGGAATGAAGATATTTATACCTCCAGCGCGCAGAGTGGAAGTTGTGGAGTCGGCAAACCCCATATACCGTCACCACTTAGCAGAGTGGCGGAGAGTGTTCCATCGTTGATAGAGCGCAAAGTGTGTGTCCCTATCCGGATATGCAAGGTTATGTGCATCGGCATATATTATGGAGTCCATTAACCTTCACAGTCGGCCCGCGATGCGGAGTCGAAAAGCTTCAAGCTGTCGGTGACGCCGGTGACGAAGGTGGCCAGCAACCTGACTGTGGCCTCCTCGCATACCTCCCGATTCTTGTAGAGAGAAGGTGCACTGTGTCTCCTCGACTCGCTTGACCAGTCTGTATAACTGGGAGAGGTTTGTGCTTTCAGTGGTCGTCGACTCGCCAGTGTTGGTAATGGTAGCGGGCGCTGCGAGAAGGTCCAAGAGCGGTATCGTTCTCTCTACTTTAGCGGTCTCTCTATAAACAGAATGACAAGGCCACATTGGACGCTCCGCCATCGGGCGGACTCGGGCGCGGGGTTGAGCGGATTTCCAATAGCCAGACACAGTACGGCTACCACCACTCCCGGATCTATCACTTCCGGAACCATGTGCCCCCGTAGAATTACCATCTCGCGTAGTCGTTGTGCCTCTCTGGGATTAGGAGGCTGGAAGGTCTGTCGATGCTGTTTCCAAGAATGTTTTCGAAGGCTTTGTCGACATTATATCCGACTAGCGGTGGTCGTAGGACCAGTTGTCGGAAATTCACTTGCAGATCGTCTAGAGTGAGCGAATGTCACTGATGAGCATCAAGTGGACGGGCTTCGTTACGATGAGGTAACGGATATGTAAATGAGAAATGGTGAGAGCAATGAAAACGCCGAAAAGCTGGTGTACTTTTGCACGACTCAAACGTGGACGTGTTGCAGAGAAAAGAGAAAGAGGGAATAAGAACGCAATCCGTGCAGCTTTTATCCGAGAAGAGGAACAAGAAGTGGCGATGATCGATGATGTTGTCGATGATGTTGAAGCTAGTTACAGAGTTGGAGGGACTAGCTAATTCCACCGTACCGTTGGTCACGTGACTGCGACTTCACCTCATAACAGACCCAATGGTGCGGCCGGCACAGAAGTTTCTTTCTGAGTGTATGTCGATGCTGCTCGCTCTCGATTTCTCGTGATGCGGTTGTTTGTATCGGACAGTGTCATGAAGTGACATTGTGTGGAGATAAGGTTGCAGGGGTCGCCATTTCGATCTCTTTGGATGTACGGTGCTTACCCGGTTATAAGCAGCCGCTTTTTGACTTCCTTCGTACTTAATTTTTCTTCTGTACTTAGGCTTTCTTTCTTTTGTTATTCTCCTACTTTTGCTCTCTTTATCTTTGACTTTTGTATGGGTGGGGTTTTCACGGAGTGGGAGTATTGGAAATCCACTCAACCCCGTGCTCGAGTCCGCCTGATAGCGGAGCGGCCAATATAGCCTTGTCATTTTGTATATAAAGAGACTGCTAGAGTAGAGAGAACCATATCGCTTTTAGACTTCTCACAGCGCCCGCAACCATTTCCAACAAGCGTGCCCCTTTGCATATGCTGATATAGATCGAACTGCACACTACATGCATCGACTTTTACTTACCTGAATTTACATACAATAATAACGTTACATCCTCACATATGTGTACGTATCTCAATCACGCTCCCGGTATCACCCCCTGAAGATTCCCGACCTCTGTCATCCCATATTTCGCTGTCTTCACCCACTCCTGCAATCCCACAAAGTCCACCTCCAACCATTACTCTGACTGTACCAGTGGCGCCACAAGCATTTTATACATCTGTTCCTATTAGTTCTTTTCCCACATATCTCCTTAGGAACCATACATACCCTGATCTCTCTCGGTTCCTCATTCTCACCCAGCTCCCTAAATTTCTCATTGAGTCTCACTGTATCACACTTGAGCGGACATAAAGGTTTTCAAGGGAACGTTTTGTATACCAGAAACGCAAAATATGTGATTCCTGATCACTTCATCAGTTCGTAGCGATTCAATGAATGTTTCTGCCGCTAGTCGTTGCCGATCTAGTTGACCTGGAAAGAGACGGCTGGATATGATTAGCTTGGCTGCACGGGAGAGGGGGTGGCAAGATGGGGCAGACTAGAAAGAGAGTACTCAGCGTCCGTAAATTTCTGTTTACACTCTATGATGACATGTTTTAGATGGCATCTATGTTCACTTAGTGGCTGTCTGTCATGTCAGCTATTTCTGTGTACAGAATAGGTAGCGAGAGATAGGTCATACGCAACCATCTGTAATAATCGCGATTAGCAGCGGCCTCGCAAGCTTCCGGTTTTCATCTAGGTAGTGGTAAAGAAACGGCTCCTGTATGATCTTCCTCAAGATCGTTCTAAGTTTGGTAACGCCGGTGTAACATGCCTGCGAGACCATTTCTGCAACAGTATCTGGCGTGCGTACTGGCTCCTATGTGTTGTAGAGTTTCTGTTCCTTTGAGCCGGTGTTCAGAAATCGAATATGTACCCCTTCGTCCGAGGGTAAAAGGTGTGTCGCGATCGAAGTAATCTGTCGAGTGACAGAGATCATAGAGTCGATTCGGGAGCTAGTTTTCATAGAGCCGCTGCTGTCTGATGCTTAAGTTAGTACCGGAGTCCCTAGTATAAAGCTATAGAAATACGACCATAGAAAAGTATGGGTTGATACAGGCTAAGTTTTGTCAACTCGGGGAGATACTCAGGCCTGGCTAATGGGGTACTCTCAGTTTCTATTAAATCCCTTGCCTTGCACATTGTTGTTTGTAAGAACTTACTCTCCGCAGGGAAGAACTTGGATAATTCCATGTTGCAGATATGCTCAGTGATTTCTTTGCCGAATTTCAAAGGATCAAATTGCGCCCCCGCCTCAGACTGCACATGTCAGAATATTTCAGCAACCATACGATGCGTTCATTGTGACAGACCTCTATGGGGTATTTTTCACCCGCATTGCAAGCGTGCCAATGTATGCCTAGCCCACAAGAGCGTTATTAGTTGCTGCATTAAAACCACGGACCAAACCCCCTAACACTGCCATCACAAACGATTTCTCGTCATTCGGCGAAACCATTCCTCCCTCGATATACTCCTTATCCCCTACAGCCTCCGCATCATTTTCCAGCTCCGTATTTTTTTCCCTCGGCAGCTTCACAACCAGGCCGTTCCTTATCAGTCATTAGCGGGATAGTTTCCTCAGACAATATTGATACCAGGGCGATTCCGGCTTATGAGAATGGTTTCGTGTTGAGATCAATCGAGTACGAATAGAGATATTGAATTGACTATCGTACAAAAGTGATTGTCTAAAGAGCAAAGAGAGAGAAAGACAGGCAACTATATATGGGAAAGGAGAGAGCATACTCGGCGAAGCCGAGTATCACATCCGGAGACCAATGCCGGGCATCACTGCCGGGCCCTCCTCGTCGCCATGGGGGCAGGCGAGGCCGATGGGGGCAAGCGAGGCCGGTGGGGGTAGGCGAGGCCGATGGGGGCAAGCGAGGCTGGTGGGGGCAGGCGAGGCCAATGGGGGCCGTAAGCCGCCGGGCCAAATCCCGTGCCAACATTTCGTTGTTGGCTTCGAGTCTTGTTGCGTATGATGCAGCGATGTTTTGTAGAAGAAACTGGGGGACGGAGGGAGGGGAGGTAATGGCTTCCTGGTCAGTGGAGTTGATGCGGACTCCATAGCGTAGCCGTGCTGAGTTAGAAGGCTAGAGCGAGTAGAGAGGCAGAGGGGCGATGCCATTGTTGGGTTGATGGCTAGCGCTAGCGGGTAAGAGTGCAGGGTGAAGACGGTTGGGAAGGATGAGAGGAAGCTGCTAGAGTTATGGATGAATAGTGGATCGCTGGACTTCAGACCTTGGCGGAAGATTACGGGGGTTCGAGCGAAATTTACAGTGCGAAACTAAAAGTTTCCATGCCCACCTGCGTCTAGTATTTTGATGCGCCGCACATCTGATTCACAGATTGAATTGCAAGCAGCCTCAACAACGGAGTTCTACTAGCCTGAATTTGTGACTGGGAGAACAAACCGAACATTCGGCATCGCTTCCAATAAACCGAGTACGATTTCATGGTATGCATGTAGCTCGGTTAACTTTGGTGGATCGCTGATCCTGGAAGCACTCCAAACCGCCATCCATGTCTAATCGCAGCGCAAATACGCTAGAATAACGGTAGGGTGACATTGACAGGTGTTCGTGCTGCACCTAAATTTCATACAGATCGGACGAATTGATGAATACTGACAGCTGTCAGTTGCAATAGACGACTGGAATGGAGAGAGCGATAGGAATGGAGCCGTCAATCCCTTCAAAGATCAAACTAGATTTTTATTAAAATGTTAGGGAGCCGCAGCTGGCAACATTGCTAATCATCAAAAATACCCGTGAGCGGTGATTTCAGTCTGCTAGGAGAAGCATAATTGATAAGTTGATTTGATGAGGCGCCTTGCAGCCTTTTTCGTCCACACCCAAATCTCAGCCCACGCCTGTCACCCTTCGAGTGATTCTTCTGAACTCCACAAATATGACCTTTGTAATTTCCTCCTTTTCCCACTGGCTACTGAGGCTAACCACAGAGTGTTACAGGTACCTAGGTTTTGTATAGCCACCACTGGCTGAAACCGTAGCGAGCATGCAAACTTACGTACCCATCATCGCGAGGGCGGAGGTAGCGGAGGTTCTGGATTTCGCAATGCTAAGTCTTCCACAAACGTTTTCTTCTACTTCACGTGGCGAGGGCGATGTAGCCTCCAGAGTTGAAATCCACGAGTATGTCTTTTGCATAAGATTATTCTCCATTAACTGGCGTGAGCGGCGTAGTGAAAAGGATATGTGGAGAGGATATAACCGCAGAGGAAACGAAGGCGGGGAGCCTCTAGATTTGTCCATCAACCAAACTGACCGCAGCCTTGTGCCAGATGCTTCATCGATGCCAAAACTCGGTCTGCACATTGCCGGCATTTACAACTTCCACGATCTCTAGCAGCTGGCTAGTCACTCATCTATGCATGTTATCTTTTGGCCACAAGCACGAGGCAACTATATGGTGTGTTGTATTGTCAGGGATAGCTGGGGAAGGAAGAGTTGGTACGGCTTCAGGGGAAAAAGCTCTGGTACGACTTGTGTAGCACGTACAGGAACAACCTTCGCTGTCGGATTTAGAACCGTAGCTTTAGTCTCTAGCCGAATTCCTTTCTGGCTCATTTGCTATTTTGATAGCTGATCTATAGTTGTTTTGTGTCCCAGGTAGCCGAGTTGCAGATTGTGAGTACAGCATCTCCTCTGGTAACATGATGGAATATTATCGACAGGTCTGAAGGGGGTATTGAGATACCTGGTACGAGGCAGAGAGCCGGGAAGCTGAAAGGATATAAGGGTATAAAGCGGTGATGTAAGGATGCCCAGCACGGCCACTCCAGGTAGGAAAGCTAAGGGTCTTCCGCCGGGGCTTTTGTGGAGAGCTTGTCTGTTTCAGTGGTGAAACTTGATGGAGTGCATTTCGTTGTAGGCACCACTCAAAAAAACATCGTGCTCGGTAAATATACAAATGCAAACAGGAGTGAAGTTCCAGCGCTCCCTATCAGGAGACAATACTTCGTGATAGTGCTACATGAGACAGGCCGGCTTGAGATCTCATCTCGAGCCAAAGTCTCAAGACCGCGAAGACCTGAGGTGTTCGCCAGATGAGATAGCTCGAGCTTTTTTGGCTTGGCTCGAAATGCCTCAAGACCTCGTGAGTCGTATTCTTTTATTGGTCTCGGCGGAGAAATGCCTTACCAAACTCTTCCTGTCAATTTTTTCAAGTCTTCGAGTACTTAAAAAACTTACCAATTTTCCCCCACCCCCGAGATTTCATTGACATGGCTTGCAGTCAACATACAGAAGGCTAACTATAGGCGATGCAATATTTAAGCGTATTGATCTTCTCCAAGAACAATTCTATCAACCAGACATCGAAAGATGGGAAGTTGGGAATGAGGAAGCTGCAGTTGCTCCGGTAAACTGTGGAAAGTGGGGAGATCTGGCGCTGTGGGCTGGTACCAGTAACGTTGCCAAAGACTAATCGATATACTATACAAGTATAGGCTATAGTATTCGCCCCTAGGATTACAGCAGTGCAGGCAAGACAGTTGTCCGGTCATCACTATTAATATATCAGATTCCACCTAACCCCCCGAAATGAAACCAAATACCAAACACCCTTCATCCTCAACATATTTACGAATCCGCAAAGTTATGCCACATTTCCAACTGCTTCAAGCAAGCCTCAGTGGACATCCACCAATGTTTGACACCCACTTCTTCCACCAGTCAGTCTTTTCTTCTGCCACTTTGGCTCATCGTTCGAATCTGTATCAGCCGGCACTGCTTGCCGCTTACCCTGACAGACTGTGTCTCTAGGAAAGTCCGCCAATGCCATTGCCAACAAGCTACTCAAGGAGCGCAGAAATTCACCCCCGTCAGCAGTAACTGGGACACGGTAGCAATGAATCACCGGCGCTTCCTTTACCGGGAGATCAAGATTATTAAGGCAATCCAGGAATGAAGCCGGAATGTCAGCAGAAAACAGTGCAAGTTGTGGTGATAACGATGACGAAGTGAGTACATGGGTCTTCATGGAGAAAATTAGCGCGAATAGCGAGTGAGGATGATGGATGCCAACCCGGTAGACTGCCTTTGACCATTCTGTAGCCACTACACTCCTCTGCACCTGAGCCAATGCCAGTAGCACTGCAAGATCATATGGGTCAGGTTGCTCCAATGGTGTCTCATCATATGCAGAGAAGAAACTGTCAATTCTCCTTGGGCGATGTCCATAGTACCTCCGATTTCGCTGTTGCCACATTGCACGCTTCTGCGAGATCCCCCGCCGACGGTTGTATGCGAGAAACGGGATATCGCAGTGTGTAGATTTCCGGTATACTATTTGCTGTGGATTGAGAAGGGAATAGTGGCTGCCGAAGTGGAAGGCTATTGGTACTGCTTCGAAGTCGACGCAGAAAAGAGGGTGGCGGCGGCGGAAGGTGCAGGTTCGGATGGCGCGGATCAACGTGTAGGAGAAGCTACCATCGAGTAGATCGCGTGAATCGAAGGGGTGGAGCAGGTCTTGGAGGCTTGAGGGTTCGTCGAGGGTGGGAGGGTGGACGCCGCTTGGTAATTCCTGTGCTTGATCGTTCGTGGGGGATACTGACACTGCTGGGAGTTGTTGGCATACCTGAGTGTGGAGAGTGCAATTTGGCAGCACTTTGACCTGCAGGGCGGTGAAGTGTCGCGGGGTCCACGCGACCGGATCAATGAACAGTGGTTGGCGGGTCGTCGACTGGAGAGTATATTTAAATGAACCAGCTATCCCAGGTGGGAGTGAGCAGGTAGAGTGGGCAAGGATTGGGGAGGTAGCAGTTGTTGGTGACATTGGTGATTGAGTCGTAACGCGAGTTGAAGTTGGGAAATGTCAACGCGTGTCGGCGATCCAGTCCTCGGTTAGCAACGGCACTTCTGCATCATCCAATCTCACGACACACAACAATGTCGTTCGAATCGACTTGGCTAGCAACTACGCCTAGATTCAACAGACGTTTTACTCGGCCTATCACAATTTCTGACATCAATCCCGCACTGCTCCAGAAAAGCGGAAGTCGTCAACACAACAGGCATTCCGAGTCTTAGAAGTCAAGGCCGCCGAACTGCCTCTGCCAAATTACTTGGATCGCCAGACGGCAATCCGATATATTGAACGAAGCACTATATTCCCACTGCTAAAAACTATTCCCAACTAAATCACAGCTTCTGTCCACTCGCAACGACTGCGCTCACAATTTTCGCAACGACTCTAGCTACTTGTATATCTTCTACGACAATCTCGCGCAGGTTTTAGAACGTAATGAGCAGCCGGGAAATGCTACCGTTCGCACTTCACGCCAGCTACAGCCTGTTACTGGTCTCTCGGCAAATTACGTTTCCGGATCAGGGCTTGGTCTGTCATCGTCGCAGCATTCACTAACTCCATCGGATTACGGAGACCTGAACTATGTTGAAGCACTTGGAACTGATATTGTGGCACCCGAGATAATCACTCAATTGATGGCGGTTGGGTTTCTCACCGTGCTTTGCCGGCAGTTCTCCACCTCCCTGGTGTTTACTAGTGCACAAGAAGCACATACTGTTGATGTCGGCAACGGACGTTTCGTCGCTGTCGACGATGGCGGAATTAACTTCACCAACGATAGCCGAAGACAGATTATACTGGAGTGCAAGCCGCGCTTGTCCACCAGCGACGACAGTGATGAGAGAGTCCTGGCACAACATGTGGCCGAGCTTCTGGGGCTTATTGCGAGTCGTATCTACGAAAGAACCGACTATTCTGCGGTTGACAAAGCGTAGGCTTATATTGCACAGTGATGGAAGATGCTCACAATGGTGATAGATGTATTCTCGTTACTGTCACACTCCACTATTTGCGTTTCAAGGTCGTTATATTCACTCCTGAACAGTGTTCCTAAGCGGCCCGGCCTCGATTCTGAAAGCCTGCGCTAGCGGCGGCCCGGCCCGGCCTGGGTCAAAAGCCGCCCGGCCTGCACGTGATTTAAAAAGCCTGCATCGGCCTGCATAAGCCTTGGTCTGGTTGATGGGTAGAATACGGCAATGGCAGGGCTACGATGATTGAATTGGATATGGTTTATGTTTCGTACTTTGGAGACTTTCTTAGGAAAGGCAGCAGGGAATCTCTCGAACAAAATATTCTGTTTAGGCTTAGTCCGCCAAGAACGGCCTGCAGGCCGCCAAGAAAAGCCGCCAGGCCGGCCGGAAAAGCCGCCAGGCCCGGCCCGGCCCTCATTTGAAAGCCGCCGCTACGGCCGGCCGGGCCGCTTAGGAACACTGCTCCTGAATACCTGGAGTATTTGTTTCAACCGGTAGCAGCTCCAAACACCGGTGCAGCGCCACCGTCCTCACCCCCGACCCAAGGTGGCCAAGCGCGAGATGATGGCTCACCAACGTCCTATTCACAGAGGTATCAACTGTCAACAATCGAAAATGATAATGGCAACGACGACAATGATGGAATGGACTCGGACTGGGATACTTCTGACCTGGCTAACGAAGAACCGCCAAAATCTTTACCATTCATGAGGATTCATTCTGGCAGGACCCAGGACTTGTCCACGGAATATGGGCGCGTGATGGCTGCAGTTGAGTTCAGAAAGGTTGTTGGATGGGTTGAGGGGGGGCGGAAATGAGGTGTAATGGGGGCACGGAAGGGTGGGTTATCGGGTCTGGGGGTTTAGTCTGCACTCTCAGCCTCGGTTATTGGAGTACAGGTTTGATTTCAATGGACTATTACTACTAGTAGTGTTACTTTTCTGTGTTGAAGATCGTTGACTTGATTGACTTGTTCTCTCGAGGGCCGAAGACCCGGATATATACAGTAGTCCCGTGTACCAGCTCTTCGTGCCGAGCCCCGCACCACCGAGGTTTCGGGCGAGTTCCATCAGCCCGTATTCTAGCATCAGCTCGTACTCTGCCATCAGCTCGTATAATTCTCACGGAGGCTGAGGCTGATTTTCTAAGTATACATGCAACAAGTAGTACGTACTCAGTATGAGGTCCTATCCCTCGTAGCGAATGCTATGATATATACTAGTTAACTGCCAGAGCAATGCCACCCTTGATCGATTCGATCAATATAAAAGGCATACTTGGGTGCAGTTGCAGTGCGGGCTATAGGGAGACAGACTTCCTCATAACCTGGAGGATATGACTTCCTATCCATGTACTGTTTTAATACTGGAGCGTCGCCCAAGTTCTGGATGTTATTTCACTGCGATGCACTTCGAACACAAGATAGCCCACGGATTACTCGACACATGCTAGTACTAGTTGTTACAATAAGGAAGTTGGAGAGAACCGTGTGAGTATTCTATGGTACAGAGAAAAGAGAGAAAGAGAAAGACTCGAGATATATACGGAGGATTATGAGAGAAAATTTTCATGCTTCGCCACTCGCCACTCTGAGTCACTTGCCACGGGAAATGTAACATTAGTTGTTACAGATGTACATGAGCCAATGCCTTAAGGTTTGTGATTGCTCTTTTGGACTTCACAATTTACTCATTTCTTCCCTATGCATCTTGGATCTTTAGACCTAGACAGTTATCGCACCAATCAATACCCACGGTTCTCTCCATATCGTAACACTAGTTCAAAGATATGGAAAAGATACAGATAAAGGACGAGGCTTAATTGTCCTATCTAAACACAGCATTGCTCTATATATACAGTAGACTGTCGGTGTGACGTAGTGGGGACGAGTGAAATCTTGTGCACGAGCGGAGTGGCAAGCTCCAGACAACGAAGTGTCGACCGGATCACTACGAAGCCTCGACAGGATTGACACGAGACTTAGAACAGTCTGGAAGTCTAGACTCATGAATATTCAACACTAGTGAATTAGGTCCCGCCCTAGCTTGATTAAATGTTCTAGTCAGTTCACGGAGAATGTCAGTCCGCGGAGTAACCGGTCAATTGACGGAGTCCCACCTTCCGTGAATGAACCAGTTAGATCACGGATCCATGAACTGACCAGTGCTAATTATGTTCAACCAAAATTAACAGTTACTCTGATCGCAAAGTTATGTATACATAAAATATTCAGAATTCATCACTCTTTCAACTCCCGGTCTCCAATTTACCATATCTCTAATATTGATAGAATGGTTGTGGAAAAACATCGATTTTCGGCGGTTTTTAGGCGTGTTTATGAAGCTGCTCTATCAATTTTAAAGATATCGCAAATCAAAGACCGGGAATTGAAAGAGCAATGTATTTTGCATTCTACATATATACATCACTTTGTGATTGGGCAAATATTCGCAGACTTAATTGAACCGAGCTTTTGTCATTTTTGTCAGTGCCGCCATGGCTCCATGAAGTGACTGGTCAGTTCACGGAGTTGTGGTAGACACCATGAAGCGACCGGTCAGTTCATGGAGCCCAGTTACTTCGCGGGTTAACCGGTCACTCCGCGGACTGACATCCTCCGTGAACTGACTAGAACATTAAACACTGATTATCACTTGAAGAATAACGCAAAATAAGTCCATATCACACCACTCATTTGAAGACACTTCCAGAATGCTATCAATACATCAAGCGACAGTTCGGTATATCATTGATAATTGTGGAAAATACAAATACCAGTCTATCGTGAAGGAAAGTTCGAGATTGCGATATCGTAATGCTTTCTAAGAGGGCTTGTCGATGAAATACTGCTGCTTCCACCTTAAATTTCCGCGGTTGCTCTTATTAATTTAACATGGGCGGTATTCAAGGTACCATTCGTACGGTCATTACAGTCAAGCTTGTCCGTTTGAAATCTATGGATGACCCAACTTGTATAGTTCAGGCCTGGTGTTGTATCATGCAAAATTTGGATCCCAGTCACTACTATACCCACCCAGCTCAGCGGTTCTCGACTAAGCCCAAGTCCTGGCTTCCCTACAGCGTGCCATGACTCGCAGTGACCCGGAGCAAAGAATTATTACCTATCAAGAAGGTCCTGTTGGTATTAGATTTGGCTCGGTGACTTCAGTGGCGTTTAGGGGCTTATAGCCCCTATCAGCCTCAGGCTGCGGGTATGAGGCCGGTGGCTTGTAGCCCCCATGGGCCTCGCCTGCCCTCATGCCGAGGGGGAGGCCTAGCCCCGGCACTGGTACTCGGCTTCGGGCTCCAGTTGTGATACTCGGCTTCGCCGAGAATGGTCTTTTCTCTGTATATTAACCTGCCATTTTCTGTCTTAAGATCAATACACAATTGAGCTTCTTCGTTCTTTCTCTTTTGCTCTCGACAGGTCCTGACCATTGTAAGTGACAGATCACATGATGAGTTACACAGTGTACGTATACTTACATCCAGTGTTGAACACTCAATGGCCGCTCATATCAATTAGTCCCTCTTACCTATGAAGATTGGTTTGGCGCTGTTTTAGAAGCCAGCTTACTATCGTCGAGAATGACTGCGGACACTGTGCTACCAGTCGATTTGAAAAATATTTACAAAAATACTAGTCGGGAAACGTGTCCCGACAGCGTAACCGATATCTATTATGGCCGCTCATGCGGTAATGACACGTTATGGGGCTTGTCGCCGTACCACAGCACGTTATAGTAAGTTACGGAATCTTATGGTACGTTTGCTTGCATTTTTATTGATTGCAAGATATTATGTATGGCATGGGGAGAATTGAGTTCGCGTTCGAGCGAGGGATTTTTTAGTTCTAGTTTCATAATCACGATGTATTTGTATAAATGATGATATGGCATCTATTCTCTAGCTCTCGATATCTATTTATAAATATAGATCTGGTCGATCTGCGCTGGTGGGGCGTCGCCCAAGCAAACTAGGAAGTGCACTTGGACGGGGAGGGGGGGGGAAGGGTGATCGCGCGGGCTTGGAGGGTGCTGATCGCACAGGTTTTGGAAGGGGTGATGGTGCACAATTGGAGGTACGCTTGGAGAAGGTAATCCAGCTCACTTGGAGATGCACTCGGAAATGGTGATCAAGCCCACTCGGAGGTTCACTTGAAAGTGTACTACGGACAGTGATGAAGCCCACTTAGGGGTGCACTTGGAGGAGATCGATCAGGGTTGACCGCACACAGTGCTCGGTAGATTCTCTGAGACAGTGGATTTAGGTTGGCCGCGAAGCCGAGACTGCATTTGCGGGATTTGCTCAACATAATGAGAATGTAAGCAGAATGACATAACTCATGCTCTCAGAGAGCTGGTACTTGGGAGCTGGCGACGGTGCTCAGGGGCTGGTGAGAGATAGTCGATCTGAGCTTGGCTAGAGACTGTTTTCAGCGTTCTCATGATCCTGCCAATGGTAGATAGAGGAGAATGATTTAACATCAAATTTTGAGTACTGGTAGTGCAGTGGGCGAGATAGAGAGATCAGGGGGGAAGAGATGGGAGGAGATAGGGGAATTCATATAGAGAAAGATGAACTTGAGAATTGTGTATGTGCGAATCACCTTACTTAACCCGATCCAGAAGGTCGTACCCCTTTTTACCCAAACTCTCCCTATCTTGTTCACTGCTTTACTAGCACCTGAGAACTCGAAGTTAAGTCATCCCTGTCTACCTACTAATAGTAGCATTGCGAGTCTCCAACCTGCCTCGATCGAACATCTCCCACCAGCTCCTGAGCACCATCACCAACTCCCATGCACCATCTCCAGCCTGCCTCGATTGATCGCCTGCAGCCGGCTCCCAGCCAGTTCTCTGGGAAGCATGAGTTAAGTTTTATCTCATTTCATTATCACGATCTGGAGTTAACCCCTGAATGCAGGCTCGGCTCCAAGTCAGCCCTGATCGACCATCTCCAAGTATTTACCGAGTACCGTCTGCAGCTAGCCCTGATCAACCGTCACCAGCCAGCTTCCAAGCACTGCCTGCAGCCAGCCCTGATCGATCGCTTCTAAGTGCATCCTCTAGTGAGCTTGATCACCATTTTCAAGTATACCTCCAATTGTGCTCGATCAGCCCCCTCTGAGTGTGCTGATCACCCCCCTCCAAATGTGCTTGATCATCCCTCGAAGCCCGCTCGATCACCCCTGCGCTCGATTTCTGCACTCCACCTCCGCTCAACCGGATGTACATTTAGAGACATATAGCTAGAGAATAGATGCCATATTATCATATAAACTAAAACTTCACGATCATGCTGCGGACTCTGACAGCCGACCGTGAGTACTGATAAGACCAAGGTGATTGCATAAGGAGCCTCTGACCAGATCACAGTGAATATACGTGCAGACTCTGACAGCCGACCGTGAGTTCCGACAAGAGCGGGGCGATTGCACATGTAGCCCCTAACAACGACCCATGGTACAGATCAAGTATACCGTGTCGTGCACAAACATTCAATATCACACCGAGAGCACTTAGTTAGTGCAGGAATAGGATAGACATAATACCATAAGCTTACCGTGTGTTACAAGTGTGTTATCCGCATTACGCGTAATGGCTCTGGACTCGATTGCATTCAACACATATGAGATTCTCGAGTCGATAGAAATACTGACGGCCGGGATTCTTTCGCGCAGGTAAACTATGGACCCATATGTGCTATGATTGTGATGTGGCAGAATCTAAGCAATCTGTAATCTCTCGGGAAACAGTTCTCAGAAGAAACTGGAAATATCTAAAAGTGTCTAAAAATGAGCGCTTTACACATTTTCATAATTATTCTAGACTTACGCATTTTTTGCATAGTGTTGCGTTGAATAAGGCATTTAAATACGTAACGGTGCAGGTACGATCTATCTCTGCGGGGAGCTTGTCGAGCCAAATGAAATTTCATTGCCAACAAGGGATCCATGCACTCATTTCGATTTTCTGCACACTTGAAATCCTAACACGATCGTTACACTGAAATTCCTTTCCCGCTTGAACTGCGGCGCATATCTGGGCTGTCGTACGTAGTGTGACCACGGGTGCTGACAGGAACGTGATCCCGTACAAATCCCATCCCATCCATTGCCAAGACGGGTTTTCTTCCATGTCTGGTTCTCCGCGGGGTTCACTGCCCAGCTGCAAAAAGGTATAATGGCGGTAGCTTATTTGAGGCTGCTGCGATTCAGGATCGGACACGATGGCTTTGTAGAGCTCCTGGAGAACATTGCTGCGCGCCTAACAATTATGCTCATCGGATAAATATTCATGCAGTTGGCATGGGGGGATTGATGGAAACCCCCCATGATAATTTCCGTTTGGAGACGGGAGGGGAGACTGTAAATCCCGTGGTTCACACCAGTCGTACGACGAAGAGCCGACGAGACGGTCAATAAACTATTTGGTAAGTAAATGCTGAACGGTCACCATATAGTAGAATTGATTTTGTGAAATCATGCATGATGTGGCGCGGGCGGTGGATCATGGATCAACGACAACGGCGATGATGGAAGGAGGGGTTTCGGGAACAGTAGCCGCCTCTCCGGAACTTACAACGGAATATAGGTCCGGGGATACGGCTGGACGATACAGAAGTGTCCGGAGTTGAAATGAATGTATGAATGTCAACGTTGGTGGTAATGCTAGGAACGCCTGATGTTAGTTAAATATACTAACTACATCACGACCAGAAATCATGTGTTCTCATTCAGTTCAATACTTGGGCTCTCGTATCCATCCCCTTCACCACACCTAATCTCTTCCCTCCGTTCCCTGAACAAGTATTCTACCTTTCTTCTCTCTTGTGCAAACACCGCCTCACAAATTTCGAACTGATTCTTCGTAAGCGCACAATCAAAATCAATCCACCTCACCTCCCCCTCCTCCGTAGCCATCACATTCCTCAACTCCACATCCCGATGCAACACCCCCGCCGCATGCAGTCTTCCCAACGCCTCCTTGGTCTTCGCTTCGATCTCCGTGCTCAGCGGATAGGGATATTCTTCCAAAGTTGATGCGTTTGGGATGAACTCGAACAGGAGCGCATGGAGCGGTTTGTTTAGGCGGTCAAGACGTATGAGGGGAGCAGGATCGACACCCGGTGGAACTGACTGCAGCAGAAGAGTATTGGCTGGAATGCGGACGGCGGAGATGCATGCTGGCGTACTGCGGGGTTGGATGTTTGCTGCTTGGAGGGATACGTATGCGCTGTATTCGTGCGAAAAGGCATCGCGAGTGGCGGTGGATGGGGGAGGCAGATACTGGAATTGCTATCAGAAGTAGTTTCAGTCAGTAGATAGGGGGGACGGGCGATCTTGAGGATGCGTTTCTGGCGGTGGTGGGAGACTAGCACAACAGTGCATAGGGGACCAGCGCTGAGGATTGAGATGAGCTGGAATTTGAGGTTTCGTAAGGTGCGAAGGCGGGGCGGTGATATTCGCTGGTGAGGAGGAAGGAGCTGCGGTAGCACATAGCTGAGATACGCGCAGGAGTCGGGGGAGGTGTCAGGCGAGGGGAGATCAAGACGAGGTCTCTTGGTTGCTTGTGGTAGGGGCTCCGGCTCTGAAGAGTCAGGCAATGGTAATCGTTGTCGCTTGGGCATGATGGTAAGTTGTAGCATGAGATGGGTTGGAGACGATAACGTTCTCGCTTCCCGTCAGAGGTCAGTGGTTGTTGAGCCTCCATATAAGTTACCCGGAACTTCGTTTACCTACCCTGCTAGCTCATCACTGCCGCCATCGAAGCTTCAGTTACAACCGTACGCATGACCTACCCAAGCTTGAGACAGTACCTCTTACGCCACCACCCCCCACCAATCGTCCATTGTCCTGATGCTTCCACACGCCGCCCCTCCAATACCAAGAGCGATTCATTCAGCTACGAAGACATCTTGCCCAATGTCCCGGCTTGGTCCGACTTCACCTTCACTAACCTAGCACAGCGTTACCACGCCGAGTTGCAAGTCCCTATTACGGCCCCCGCCGCGATAATTTCCCCGCCACGTCCTATCCGAACAGAAATGGGGGTCAACAATATTCTAGTCCGTAGTGTGTATGTTCAGGTGGCACGAGCACTACGAGTTACAAAGTTATTCGGTGATGAGGTTGAACCGAAGTCAAGGATTGTCGATCAAGATGGCCAGTCAATTGTTGGTGGTTCTGCAGGGGACAGGATTGCAGTCGCAGTGCCCAGCAATGAAATCCGACTTGTTGGAGACATCAAACCTTCTTGGAACTGGAAGAGTAACTGGAGGATGTACGCTAACGAAAGAGAAGACGAAAATTTCCGCTAGGTTCTCAGCCAGGTTGCTTACTACATGAATGATAAAGGCGTACGATATGGCTATGTAATCACCGATGCGGAGTTCGTAGCAGTGAGGAGACTGGGGAAGAGATACGGCGATGTAGAAGTGTCTCCAGCTGTGCCATGGAGACAGGGCGAGATGAGTGTGGCGTTTGCCTTGTGGGCAGTGTTGACAATGGCGGCAGAGGACGCGGATGGACAGCACCCAGGTTCGCTAGGTCACTAATTCCAACGGAGGTATCGGAGGATGATGATGTGGAGGATGATTTTGATGCTTCTGGGGACTTTGTGCAGTGATGGATGCCAGAAACCATACGCTTGCAGGCAATGTTGCTAAATTAGATATCAATGCTGTTTTCTATTTGTATTTGGGATCATATTACAGCTATGGTTACGATATGAAATGTCCTTGTTTCAGCAGATTGTAGGTTGAAGTTCTCTTCATCGGTGGTGCGGGAGCGGTGCTGCTTGAGCGAGTCGTGACGAATATTGACGGATCAAGGACAATCAATAGGCCGCCATTTACAAAATGTAGATCCGCTCTCCTTAGCGCATACAAACCTCTACAGGCCTTGGGGATAGGTAACGCTAATATGTCGCCAAGCTATTCGCCTGGCCTGTTATCTCCCATTCTCCTTTTAGCGAACGCTATAAGATATAAAAGCATGAAATTCTCTCAGGGGGCGGGTATTGTATTAAATTTCTCTTGCTTCGCACCACGACATCAGGGTTTCAGCCGAACAGTAGAAACCCAACCATACCGAGGATAACCACAACTCCTAAAAATTTTAGGCAGCTTAACTCAACCCTTGATTCTCATTCTTTGAAAGTTTCCTGATCCACTAAGCATACAAGGAAGTTGTGCAGTGTGTTCAACGAAATTCGTAGGTTCAAGTTGACATACACAATTCCGCAACCCTAACCTTACTACAGAAACTGACGTGATACTTAGTGATGCACATCCATATACTGAGTAAAACCCGTTCAAAACACGTCCAAAACCCACCAGTTTTTAGACTTCTAGATGAACGCTATCGCTTTAAGATATGAGCAGAGCCACAAACCAGCCCCTTCCCGCCTAGCAGAATATCAGTGGCCAAGCAAAACCATACCTTAATGCAAATCTTAGAGAACTTCTACCGTACAAACTATGTGGCTCTTTTATCACGCAATTCAAGGAAGTTACTGCCACCAAACGAATCACCTTTGAAGGCACAGATGGGCTGTTGAAACATGGGAGCAACTTAATTTCTGCTTTCCTCAATTCATGGCGTGTTATCACTCAATGTAGCATAGAATAACTCCTCTTTGTATGTCATTAAGTGTCAACACCACAAGAATTGAAACATTGGATTCAAACGCAACGCTGTTGAGGATGCATGATGGTAGGTCTAAATTTTAAAGGAAGGTCGTTCGGCTCTGAGAGGTGCCAGATACTGGTAGATGGGGCAGATCTACGTATGTACCATTTTACTTGGGTTCGAAGTGGTCGGTGAGCCGAATTAGCTAGTGAGAACCACGGGATGGTAACGGGACTGTTTTTATGCTCGGTTATTCTATCCTGTTATGGGATTTGGGATGACAAATTTGGGTCATCCTACGCGGTATTGGACAGGAAGCTGTGTCATTTCGTGTCAAAATGACAAAACGGCTGCCGAGTAAGAACGGCAGCTCAAAATCAAGATCGGACACTCTACGCTATTATTGCTTAATGGGTATATCATTTCACGTCTAACAAGCGTCCTTATCGAATAAATATTCACGAAGCTGGCAAGCGTAGGTAGCGGGAGCTGATGGAATTATCCTGCCCACCATCCTTCCATGTCAACTGCACAAATATTGGCCCGATAAGGACGCTCGTTAGACACCAAATGATCTACTCATTGAGCTCTATTAGCCTTGAGTGTCCGATCTTGATTACAAGCAGCCGTTCTTACTCGGCGGTCGTTTTTGCGTTTTCTGAGCGGTAGTGGAAGAGCGCGGGCAATCCCGTCCGTATACTGTGATTTCGCAGGACTGCGAGAAATCCCACCTTGGCCACCATTTTAAAAGTACTGCAGTCCAGCCGAATCTGACCGACTTTCACCTTAATACAAGCCAACTGAGAGATTTTTTGGCTCATACATCCTTCTACCGACCCCTAATTTTTGTGATACATATCTACACTGACTCTGACACATGTATCATATTTGTGGATACAAACACTCGGTCTGACCTCTGACGTTGTATCCGCCCTGCCCGTGACAGTAGTTGGGTAGAGTACGGATAAAGTGAGTTTGGATCTCAGGCAACTAAGATATCACTCAATATGGGTGTTCGACACATTCTATAGCGAGAACTGAGTGCTTTATAGTCAATAATAGAAACCATCGTGAAGCGTTTCTTATGCCTACACGCTCGGGTTTGGAAAATAGGTCGTTTTGGTCTTCGCGGAGTAATAATCAGCGGGTAGATTATCCAAGTATACGTTAGTACGTGTGATGAACTGTGCGGCTGTGTAAACTTGCGATCTTTTCTTTCTGTTGAGTTACTGTAAGGCTGTGCAAGCTCAGTGTGAGTAACTGGTGCACTTAGACTTACTATGAGCGAAGATTTTAAGGCTCAGCATTGCCGAACAGCCTCCGCAGTAATTCAATCGAAGTATACTTGTGACATCACTCGGCTTTCATCACCTTCTTATGTTGTATGAACCTGACCGAGCTGAGTTTCAGCTGAGCTGATGACAGCCAGTAGGGCACCCAACTACCTTGTATATATCTTGAGTCTTTCGCCTGCTCTCCAGTCTCTGTATCTTAAGTCTATTCACACCGTTCTCCCATACATATTTCAACATCCTAAATGAGCATAGCCTGCGCTGTGAACAAAACGACCAATTTTCCAAACCCGAGCGTAAAGGATTGACAACACAGAGGCTACCCGAATTATACAAACGATCCTCCGAGATGCACTACAACACTATGATTAACGGTGTAACAGTAACTACAAGTTTTACAGATTCGTTCCTACAATCTTCACTCCCCTTGTACATCATATGTACGGCGCTCCTCACTCATCAGATCTTCAAACTGATCCAACATCGACCCTACCACCTGTACGTCCTCGCTTTCCTCCATCTCATCACCCTCAATCCCATCCTCCTCCCATTCAGCCAAGGTAATATCCCCCGGTTCATCGCAGCTCTCCATCATAACCACCATCTCCGGCATCTGTCCAAGAACTTCCACATCCCCTGCCACCGCCGCCTGCACATACCTCCCCCAAACCTTGCTCCTCGCCAGCCTCCGCCAGAAGCTGCAAAAGCGCTGCGACTCATCGCTCGACGGGTCTTCGAGCCGGATGGAATTAAACCCAGCGGTAGATGAGGGGAAAAGCAAAGAGTTGACCAAAAGCACATAGGCATGGTAGTCGTCGGCATTCTCGGGAATGTAGAACTCGTTGATATGAGTAGCGATGCGTGGAGGGCAACAGATGTAGCCACCGTAGTACTTTTGTTTGGTGCATGGGACGGCAGCAACAGCAGATCCGAGATCGATTAGGTATCCGTGCGCTTCGTGCTCGACGAGGTTGTCCCAGCGGAGATCGCGGTGGATGATATCGTGTTCGTGAAGCCAAACAAGGGCATTAAGGACATCGGAGAGGATTTGGTGTGAGAGTGTTGAATGGTTGTTGAGATGTTTAGGGTCGATAGGACGTCCGACGGGAACCATGCCGTATTCGGTAAAGGCGGAATCATGGAACTGGATACTTGGGAGGTATTTAGCACCGGTAGCATCGGCAATTCGCTTCAGCAGCAAGATTTCTCGTTCGAGCGTGTCTTGCGGTGCTTGTGGGGGCCGTCGGCGACGTTTGACTGCAACTAATCCAGGACCTCCGAAAAAGAGATCAGACGAGGTCCAGGACATGGTATTGAGCTGCTGGGTGGGGATTCGGAAGGACGCGACAATGTTGTGAGCTGTAGAACCTAAGTGGGCTTCGATCACACCGAGGCCAGGCGAAAATTGCGGGGTCTCAGGCTGTTCTTCGGGATTTTGAACAACATCGTTCAGGAATTGCATCGCAGTGACAAAATCGCAGGGTGGGAATGCGATGATCTTGTAATGTTGGCCGGGACCTTCCCGCCAATATTGGATGAAGCGGTTGCAGTGGAGGTTTGAAACTAGGATTGTAAACTTCTGCCGCCGAATCTGTGCGGAAGCTAGGTTCTCGAGGTAATCTAGTCCTTGTCCCAATGCTGTGCCGTCGATCGCTTCGGTAGTCGCCTTGAGCTCGATCAGTGTATTCACATAGACAGGATGGGCATCCCGCAAATTCTTCGGACAAATGGTAATGTCAGGTTTGCGATTGTTGAGGAAGGCGTTGCCATGTGTATCGAAAACGCGGTACTGCGATTTGGGAAGAAGCGAAGTTAGGAATGTTCGGACCGGTGTGTACATATCAATTTCCTGTGCAAACACCCGGTTTCCAAATTCCCTACACCTGCGTCGAGTAGTGGCGTCCAGGGGTGATTTGCTCGCTGGAATCGGGATATCTTTGAAAAAGTAACTTGCACTTTCAACGTTGCTCCAGTTTTCGGCTCTTGTGATCGTTCCTACGTGTTGTTAGACTATTGCCACGGTTGAGAGTGGGGACCCGCCTTGGAAACGTTCCGGCTCCATTCGTTTGCGGAGTTCACGGATGGTGATGCTTTGTGCTTCAACGGTCCTTTGCTTTTCGGCAAGTCGCTCGTTCCACTGCTTTTTTTCCGCCCGAAGCCCGGCAATCTCCACATCTTTATTCGATACAATCTGATATGGTTATGAGGAATCATGCAGTGTGAAGCGGGCGGGAGCGGTTGAACCTTGCTCAGTGTAGCCTGCACCTGTGCGACTTCGTGAACGTGCATCGATTTCATCTGCCGTCGTCAGTGGGTCGTACGTGTATCATCGGGAAGCATCGTGTGTCGAACTTCGGCAATCTTCGTGCTCGACAGCTTGGTCATTGTAGCCTTCAACTCCGCAACCTCACAATCGTGCATCGATTTCATCTGCTGTCGTTAGCGGGTCGTGTATCATCGGGAAGCATCGTGTGTCGAACTTCGGCAATCTTCGTGCTGGACTGCTCGGTCATTGTAGCCTTCAACTCCGCAACCTCACAATCGTGCATCGATTTCATCTGCTGTCGTTAGCGGGTCGTGTATCATCGGGAAGCATCGTGTGTCGAACTTCGGCAATCTTCGTGCTGGACTGCTCGGTCATTTTAGCCTTCAACTCCGCAACCTCACAATCGTGCATCGATTCCATCTGCTGTCATCAGCGGGTCGTGTACCATCGAGAGCATCGATTGTCGAACTTGGGCAATGTCCCTGTTCGACTGCTGCATCTCCGTCGTATAGGCCAACTTAATCTAACAAAAATTAGCGCTTCTCCGTATGCCATCGAGCCCATAAAGATGGTCACATTATTAAGAAATGAACCAAACTTCCGCCGCAATGCATCGTCATTTCCGCCCAGGCGAATCATGTCGCCGAATTCTGCGCCATTATTGGGTTAACGCGATAAGCGAAGAGAAAAGGGAACACACCTTGATAGAGAGCGCGAACGAAGCCTAATCCTAAGATGTGGTCAGGCACGAAGAGAGGGAAGTCGCTCTCCATGGCGGTGGTTTTGCGTCGTTGTTGATGGCGTGTAAGGTAGAGGGGGTTCTAGTGCTGGTGGTTGACGTGGTCGCGTGACATGTTTGTAATGGATTCAGTCTCGCGCCTACCCTCACGTGATGCGGCTCCAGCAGTGTTTTCTTCCGTGAGCTCTATACCCCGTTGTACAAGCAATTCTTTAATGGCGAATGTCGGAAGCGGAATACTTAATTAGTATAGGAATGAGATATGCAATCGGAGATGGAATTCGATTTAAATCCGGTGTAGAATTCAATATTAAATCAATGAAGATTCGGTATTAGGTTCTTAATATCATATAATTATAGAATTTGATCCTACTAAATTTTAAATTCTTTCTGTTCAAATTGTAATTTTAATTTGCGGTTTTCTGGAGGGCAGCTGTGAGTGAAAACGAGTTGCTCGTTGGTGGGCTAGGCACGGATATCAGCTGGAATGTGCGAAAAAGCCTACTTGACAGCCGCTGTTAACGGCTTATCCTGCATCTTTTGGTTGATCAAAAATTGTAAAACGGTCCGAGAGCCATATGCTAACCTCCCAAGCACTCCAGTCAACTACACCATCTGGCCTCTCATACCGCACCAAAGAAGGGGCTGAACGATTTAGTTGCTCGAGTTACCCCGAGATTCGCAACCTGAACTCAGCACCGAAAATCAAAAAAGAAAGTTATTGTTCACAGCCTATGTAGATAATAACTGCTCTGATAGGCTGCATGCACTTAACTGAATTTGAGTGTGTGTGGTGGAGGTGCCCTCCGATGCATCACTGGTAGAGCAATAGGCCGATGCGTCACTCAGCGGCAGGCCGAACTGGGAAAAAGAATCGACCCACGTGGAGTGGTGGCAAAAACGAAAACGGCAAAATAAGTCAACAACCACGGCAGTAACCGACAAATAGACACCGGCAAACAATACCTAGCACCTAATTGACCCTGGGAAGCCTCCCTCAGCACCTGCGGAATGTTGGAGGACGTCAGGTACATTGATAACAGAGTAAATACACGTCTGAATTATGACAACCAATCCAGAAATGATGGTGACCCTGGGAGGAGACACCTCCAATGCAGCATCAATGGAGGAGATTGGTGCCTCAATTCAGAGAGAAGACACCAAGGTTGAAGCAGTAGAAAGAGTAGGACCAGAAGTGATAAATAGCACATAGGGCATCAAGTTATTAGCATATACCAACGCTGACTCCATTCCAGAACAGCTTACTTGGATACATCAGCAGGCAGTACACATAATACAGCCATGAAAGGATCAGAAGAAATTGACAGACAAAGCCTTCAGGTCTCTGTGACAGGATTTGGGAACACTTTATGCCTGGATTCAAACAGAATACTGCAAAGTGGATACAGAAGTCTGTAACGTTGAATGCAAAATGTGAGTTTTTCAGGCCATACTGGATACCCTCCAAATAGTTATTTCCATTATGCAGACACAGAATAATACACTCATGAAAGAGGCTAACATATGTTTTTAAGGACAACATATACAGATTCAAGATATAGTAAAGAAACATTATGTCATTTCATTGCGATTAATTTCAATCAAAATGGTGGTATCAGTCATTAAAACTGTTGTATCTTCCATAAACGAAAAATTCAAAATACCCAGAAACTGCCAGCAACACTTACAATATTCACTGGCATTATTGGAAAAGGAATGCAGACATTGCTATAAGATGAAGATATTGATACACTGCTCAAGCAATGGATGATGAAATGCACCAGAACTGGAAACATACTATTAGATTCACTGATTACATTGAACATTATAAAGATTCAGAAAGTTCATCACACCGGCCAAGTGCAGTACACCCAGCACCAAGATAGAAATATCCGAAAAGAAAATGTAATTTCAAGTCAGACTTATATATTTTTACTCCTATTTGATATTGCATTCAGCATACTGACAAGCAACCAATGTATCACCTATAATCCACTGGAAGGTAAGTCAGTAGTGGCGAGAAAGGTTTTGAGTTTGGATTGGAGTAATGATGAACAGGACCCAAATCTGCAAGGACCACATCAGCAATAACAATAGTTTCCGCCAGAAACACCCGGGTGTTCCAGACAGCTCTGATGGCTCTGACGGAACCTCGTACCCTCTGACGGAGAATTGCACGCTTCCCATCGCCCAGGCGATGGGTCGCGTTGCATATTCACCTACATTACTATGCGCCTGGTATACGCACCATCAGAACGACACGTGTGTTACACTCTTTGCAGGGGCTGCAGTTATGCTGTAGCTGTTCACACAACACCTGGCAATGTTTATGCCTTTCTTCGGCCGATAGCCACATTTTACCTCTCCACAATTGCTATATATTGGATGCCGCACTTGCTCCCTCTATGTTTAGCTTTGAGATTTTGTCACAGATACCTCGCTTGACGTTGCATTCGCTTCGCCATTATCGTATTTTACACGTCTGAAATATTCAGTCTAATCTTCACACTCTCTAGTACTATGCCCTCAGTCCTCGACATTCTGCGTTGAGCCATCATCAGCTTCCGATGATTCTTCCTCCTCATCCACATCCGCATCGTCGCCATCCTCGCCCTCATACCCGTCGACATCACTGGGTCCCAGGTCAGTCCTCGATGTTCTGCGTTAATCCATAATTGACCTGCGATGATTCTTCCTCCTCATCCGCATCCGCATCGCGATCATCACCATCCTTGCCATCATACCCATCGACAACGCTGGTTCCCAGGTCAAACCACTCGAGTTCTGTCGTGGGCCGTCGTCTCCGGCTGGCGGTGGGGATGGCATCTCAAAGGTTGCTTTCATCCCCTTCATCTTCGGAATCCCTGGTGCCCCCTGGCATCCCGAAATGAAGTTCGTCATTCGTGCAATTGTTGTCTATCGGGATGTTTGGGTCAGTACTTCTGATCTCAGGCTCCTCAAGCGCCACATCTGAGGCCAAATAATCAAGAAGAATAACATTGTCAACACGCGCTGCTTCCACACTGATCACCACGGCAGGTGTTGTGTTCTCCACCTGTTGGATATGACGCGTGACTGTAGCAAGAGTGTGGTTACACACCCTCTGTTGATAGCTCTCCGGTAGTGTGTTCCAGGTATTCATCAAGAACGTATACGTGTCTGCAACGCTGGGTGAGGTTAACAATTTGTAACCCATTACATTGCAGCAGGATGCGATCTTACCACCGTCATTCTTGTGGTTGAAGTAGTTCGAGCGATCAGGTCTGTCCGCTTTGAGCTTTGACTTGGAAGCTTGTGGATGAACACCTTTGTTCTTTTGCCCCTCCAGGAGAGCATGGCGCAACGCGGTGCAGGTAAACGTGATCAGTGGCCAGGGTATATGACCGTCCTTGTCGTTAATCATGGAATGATAAAATCCATCAACATACTTACCGCGGTTAGTCGCCCAATGATAGAATTTAATGTTGATAAACCGTGGGATTGCTTCCGCCAGGAAGTACAGTGGATGCTAGCCATTCATTATCAGCTTTCAACTCTCTCTGCGTTCGATTTGGACCGCCTACGCCACCTTCCACACGCTCTGCTACCGGAAAAGATACATATTGTCTGCTACCAGGGAATCAATGAATTCCAAATGCTCTGTGGCAGATTGAAAGGGGTGGAGATCATAAAGCTCACCAATGTTGTCCCTTACTGATTGAATAAAATGGGATTTAACCGTATCGACTTGTGCCCGAACCTGGTACCAGTTTGAGCATATACTATCTATCGTGGGTGGTCGATTGAGCATACCTCATTCAAGATCTCCATTGTGCGTGCCTCGTATGCTATGAAGAAAATGTCGTTTTGCGGCATAGCGGTGTTCCAGTACGTATCTATTATCTGCCAGTCTGGGTATTCAGCAAATGCTTTCGCAATGTGTTGCGTTGCATAACTTACAATCTCCAAGTCGCTTGCACTCATAAATGGCCTTCTGTTCCACCTGTTGAGCTCCAGCAGTCTGCCCATTGCAAAGACAAGATACATCATGTCTGACTGACCAAATCGATGGATGCTGCGACTGCCGGAGACCATCAATCGAGGTGTAGACACCGCCTGCGGTTGCAATCCCCACGGCCGCTGTCTCGGATTCTTTTCGGTAGCTTGCGTTCGCAGTGGATATGTAATCATCGTGTGGGCTTCTGGATTCGGGATGGGGATAGGCAGGTTTTCAAGAGCGCGGAGAGGAGTGGGAGTGCTAGCAATGCCGGATGTGGGGCTGGATACAACGCGACGCGTTGAGTCTGGCTGTATCGTTCTGCTGGGAACTGCTGTGTTACAACTGCTTATACCGGATGTGGCGGTTGGAGTTATTAGTGACCGTCGCTGTGTAGCAGACTGGGTGTAAGTCCCGAGTTGGGTGATATCTCCAACGCGAGAATTGTTCAGCAAAGATGAGGGGGTGTAGTTCTGACATTGGATTGTAGAGGGTACCGAACTCCCTCCTTGAGAGGAATCCCTCTCCCCAGCCGGTACGGAAACGCGTCTCTTAGAAGGCGGAAGTTGAGAATTCCCTGAAGGCCCACACATTTGTCGATTCTGACGATTTGCAATACTGCGAACATTTTGTACGACCGGAGTCCTGTCAGGGCGAGTACTTTGGAAAGGTATATTCCGATATTGATGTTCGATGTGAAGAAGGTAGGAATAATATCCTCTGAATGCATATGCAATGGCAGGCGAGGTAGACTTCTATTCGAGCGATCATGGACGGATTGGATATACAAGGGAGGCGAAGTGTATACCATGCTAGACTCTAAACCCTGACAATCCTCGAGGACGAGATCCCTTCAAAAGCATTCAATTATGCGGTTAACTGCCATCAGATTAAACTCAGATTCAACTGAGCATTGATATTCACTGTTACAGCAACGTCTGAAGGTCTATTTGCACCACTTGAAGGGTGTTTATGCCATCTTGGCGCGATTGTCATCGTATTGCACTCGTTCTTGGCACAATACTACGAACCATTAATTGTGTATATCTTCAGCTTCCCGGTGGGAAACCCTCTTTTGCAGAGCTAAAAGCATCACAAAGCCAACGATGCTGTGTTCTCTATCCTATGACATCAGTTGCGTGGGCTTTGTCCACTGCTAGGCATTGGTAGCCATGTTGGATGGTTGCACAGTTGGGACAACTTGAGAACTACTCAGTTTGCTCCGAGAAGCAGGAGGTCTAAGCGGTAAATGTGGCATCAGATGCCAAAGCCACTCCCAGCGTCACTAACTGTCCTCGCCACGTGTACTAAATCTCGTCTCTAGGCTCCTCACTCATGAGGTGCCTGGTGGTTGTGCAAGATTAAGGCTGGGCCGTTTTGTGTTCATTAACCAACAAAATGCAGGAAATGAACCAAATCGCAGGAACTTGAGTATATATTTCCCTTCTTCCCGCCTACACCTCGATTCTCTTTGCCTCCCGTCATACACACACCACCAGCAATTAAACACACCGCCAGCATCTTGAACTCTCTCGACATCACGTGACTTGCACAAAACAATGCCTCTCATTCCAAAACACACCCGATGACCTACACATCTTTGTATGTTCCCTCTGGGCGTCCTTCCGCTACGTTTAATTGTATCATAATGCTAACATGTCGGATGTAGATTCAATTTCAACTCGCAGCGATAGCACCAAAGGGCAGCCGCAAAGGAAAGGGGAAGGCAACTGCTAGGCCAAAAATGCCAACATTGGTTATAAATCCACCCTTGTCGTTGAATCTGGACCGAATGAAGTGATTCATGTCGGAACACATCTGTGGACTCATATGGATATACAATGCTCGTGGCGTCAAGGATGAGAGGACCTGGCGCCGCGTTTGTGATATCATCTTTCTTGATCCACTCATGACCACCCACTTTTCACAATTGCAGCTGATGTGGCCCCACCACAGGAGCAGGAGTTCACCATTTCGGGAGTGGTGGGCAGTGTTCGGCTCATAAATGGGCAAATGATTGACAAAACCCGCAATCAAATGAACAATTGACGGTGGGACAACCCCCGTGCCTTTGGGGATTAAGTCAATCGCTCCAATCCACAGACAACCAGCTCGGAAAAGGATAAACGCACCAGCGGTCATGTCTCTTGGTATGGTAGCGATGATCCCAACGCAACGATCGAGCCACCAACCCGCCGGCAGTACAAGCCAGGTAACTTTCGGGCCTTTACACCACTGAATTGGGATCGGCTATTTGACGATGATGATCATGATGAGAACTGGGCGGATCTGGGAGCACCAAGCTGTGGAAGGAGCCGTCCTGGCGATGGCAATGACAATGACAATGGCGAGGGTGAGGAGGACACGGAGGGCTGTGAGAAAGGGACCGGGAAAGCGAAGGGAACAACAGACGGGAATGGAAATAGGAAGGGAAACCATAAAGAGCAAGGTATTGTTAAACAAACCCCAGCAGGAGCTGATATCTCTCGTGCTGTTGCATTGCAGTGGCAGAAGGAAAGGTATAAGACAGACTCGGACACGGAGGGCTGACTAGAGCGGGTATATTTAGAGCCAGAAGCATTGCCTGCTGGGTGAATTTCCTCAGATGATGATACCGACTCTACCGAGAAGTTGGATGGCGAATTTGACTCAGAACTTGACACTGATGTGGATGTGCGCATGGAGGATGATGTGGACGCACCGGACGGCATTGATTTAGACGGTGATGTGGGTATGGAAAGGGATGGTGACGATGATGAGGAGGATGATGAAGAGGAGAAAGATGAGGAGGAGATGGAGGAGGGGGATGAGGATGAGGAGGAGGATAAGGATAAGGATGATGGCAAAGAACCTCGGATGATTGGCTTGGGAGATATGGTAAATACATCGGCTGACGATGCTGATACCATGGTAGACGATGAGCCAACCATGCTACCTGACCAAGGCCAGGAGATGGTGCAAGGCCAGGAGATGCGCGAGTATACCCCACGGGCACAACCTCCGGCGCCTGCCCCATGGCCACAAACCTCGGAGCCACCCCCACGACCACGAACTCCTGAGACTCATACCCTCACTGGGCTGGAGTTTTTGGGGCTTGGGACGCCACAAAAACCTTGCCCAGCGGTGCCAACTCTCCGAGAAGCTGAGACAGCCGGAAACACCTCGGATGTCGATGTGGAGCAGCAGCTACTCAGCGAATCGGCAGCTGGCGCCAGTCTCCCAGATGTCCTTCTCCCGAATGTCACTCTCCCGGATATCCCTCTCCCGGATGTCTCTTTCCGGCATGTCCCTCTCCCAGATGTCCCTGTCCCGGATATCACTCTCCCCGATGTCCCTCTCCCCGATATCACCCTCCCCGATGTCCCTCTCCGCGATGTCCTTGTTCCCACTGTCCCTCTCCGTGATGTCCCTCTGCCTGAGTCTCGCCCAGATGGCTCGGTAGGCGAGGAGTGGACCGGTCCTCATATTTCGTTTGGGTTACAGTCGGGTTCTTCTCTTGTGAGTTTCCTTTGCGGTAATCTATTCATCTTAGGCACTGATTAAGGCACGGGTGGAGGTGTTTTGTTCGTTTGGGTCAGGGTTGTGGGCATGTTTGTTTCCTTTGGTCTAATCTATTTATGTCAGCCATTGATTATTACACGCGTCGCAAGGTTTTTGGATTGTACAGGGTTTAGTGTTTATTTGTTCATAGTGTTATGGGACATCGCGCATGTAGTGTTTTTGGAACTCCTGGCGTGATGGTGTTGAGGCTCAATAAATCTCTCAAGTATCATGAGCTTATACCCACACCAGACTGCTCAGGCCCAGCTCCAACATTCCTCCCTTTCTTCAGTGAATACTCCACTTCTCCCGTGTCGTCGACAACGTCAGAGAAGACCCCCTTCCGTTGCCCCGAATTTTCCTGCTGAAAGAAGTTCACCTCAGACAGCTGGCCACTTAAACATAACAAATTACACCATCCAGAACACCTTCAATTGCAAAGAATCTGACTGTTCGCAGCGCGCCCCTACGCATTGATCCCGCTGAGCGTGCTGTATTCAATGCTAACCAAGATTCAGTCAAAGACCTGGACGCGTTTCCCAACCTCAAACACGTTGAAAACATTGCAGACTCAGAGTCTCAACCACCGCCACCACCTGTGCTGAGGACGGAAACATCCCCCGGCGCCGGCCCTCTGCAGAGCGATCACATTGCTCAGCCATGGGAACGCAATGCTCCGGGTTGCCTTGAGACAAATCTACAGATCAATCCCTACTACGTGTGAGTACAAATATATCCAGTGTGGGACGAAGAAGAAGGGTATGAAGACCCACTATGACAATGTACTAATAGAAGAAAACACCGCTCTGCGTTTGCCAAGCTTCAAATATGGCGATGGTGTTCAGAAGCTCGTGGCTAGCATGCCAGATGATCAGGCTCACGGGGAGTGGTGTTAGGGGTTCTCCTCTAGCAGTGATAATGGGACTTGATGATAGTCAAGGACAGCGCATACCACGCCGAGACTTGCAAGGCCCAGTGATATGCCTTTTAGCGGGGGTTCATATCAATCACGAGAAG
>Ga0307514_10001260_pt1 | contig 33130 bp, 24 predicted proteins | sample 16_EM_MG_FD_203088 | JGI IMG/M metagenome (GOLD analysis project Ga0307514, IMG submission 203088) | Populus trichocarpa ectomycorrhiza microbial communities from riparian zone in the Pacific Northwest, United States - 16_EM | ecosystem: Host-associated > Plants > Roots > Unclassified | place... | reverse complement strand
GGCACGTTCCAACTACCGACTACCACCTAAAGATTGCGAGATGTCAAAGTTGAAGTTATGGTCTGATTAAAGAGCTGAATGATACGTGTCTCCTATGGGGACGCGCGAGCACTTCCGACAGGCGCCATCAAATAAGCCGCAAGGATATCTACCGGGCATTGCCAATAAGTCCCACAGATAAGTGGCTATCATTGAGGGATTTAATCATAGCGATGTGTCAAGGACTTGAGCCTAAGGTAGTAGGGCATGAACTATAAAGAGATCACATTGTTCCGGCAATGAAGAAGACAAGCTCGAACAGCTAGAGAGAAATCAACACCTACCAGCGGAGAAATATCCTTATTTATTATTGCGTTTTTATGATACCTATACCTATTATATTTATACCTAGAATCTATTAGCTTTGTGTAGCGGCAGCCCCGCACCATTGTTATACGAATACGCTTATGGGAATAACCTTTGAGAACGATAACGACGTTATAATATACGCCCTCGAAAAAGTTATAGCTTACGCCAGAAGGTCTCAACACATCTTTCTGGCGCAGTGCATTTGGTGGCTTGCCTCGATTATTGGGTTAGAACAAGGCCTGATCAATCATATCAATAATATACAATCTCGACTCCACGCCGAGAATCGCCCGGAAAAGATTCCAAGCGTTGGAAGAACTGTATCCCCCACGCCTAGGGATATTCAAGGGGATCCACGACTTAGTCCCGAAGAAAGTTGGATTCACCCCAAACGGAAAGAACAGATCAATAATACGAACTTCGATATTAGCGATCTGGATCTGAACAATACGAATAAAGATCCCCGACCAGTAGTACCAACTAAGGTTTTCCTGGCCAAGTCACGGAAGGAAAGGAAAGCATTTAGTAAGCAGAAGAAGGATCAGCTATCCCGAACGAGTTCTGGAAAGATCCCGTCAAAGCCCTTGACTACAGGACAAAGGAAATACCTTCAGTGTATTTCTAAGGATACAATTTCGGAATACCTGAAAGACAGGAAATAGGATCTACGGCCGTACGCCCAAGTACGTACTTGGAAGAATAAGTATAGTTACTTTGGGTTTAGTACCCCCATAACACTAACACACCCAGAATTCCACCCATAGAATGTAACATGTTGTTGCTGTTAGGGGTCCCCTCTTAGCAGTGTGAGTGGTTGGAGTATAACCCTGGAGGGTTATTACCACGTGGTATGATCCTTTAGCGTGGACATGCTAAGCACATCTCGATTGGATAAGTCACTTGTGGCTTAGCGGATTCATTGAAAGCATACGCTGCGGCAGCTGATTTGATGATGCAGCAACTGCCAGGTACATTCCCATTGTGCATGTTGTTTCTGACCAGATTCATTCCTAGAGATTATGCAGTTGTACGAAGTACACGGCAGTCGTGATTGAAAGGGCTCTGCGGTCTTCTTAATTCATAGCGCGGCACACTCGGGTTATTGAACACCTACGTACAAATGACTGAGGGAATATGGTGTTGGCAAGCTGCCTAAAGAGGACATCCGGCATTGAGTTGAGGAGATGGTGCTGCAATGGTTAATCCGGGGCTTCGGCCTCTAGATTAACGCGCATGAAAATTCTACGTTGGCATAGCACCGTTAAACTTGAAACGAAATAAGACTATGAGCTGTCAGAGATGATATCAAAGGCAGAGACGTGGCCGGGCCACGTTCCAACTACCGACCACCACCTATCGTTGCGAGATGTCTAAGTTGAAGTTATGGTCTGATTAATGAACGATATAATACGTGTCTCCTATGGGGATGCGCTTGCACATCCGTCAGGCGCCAACAAATAAGTTGCAAGGATATCTACCGGGCATCGCCAATTTGTCCCACAGATAAGTGGCTATTGTTGAGGGATTTAATCATACCAATGCGTCAGGACTTGAGCCGGCAAAGCTATAAAGAGATCACATTGTTTCGGCAATGAAGAAGACAAGCTCGAATAGCTAGAGAGAAAACGATACCTACCAGCGGAGAAATATCCTTATTTATTATTGCGTTTTTATGATACCTATACCTATTATCTATACCTAGAATCTAATACCTTTCTGTAGCGGCAGCCCCGCACCCTGAGACACATTACGATACGAATGAGTATTACCTTCGAGAACGATAACGACGTTATTGTATACGCCTTCGAGAAAGTAATAGCTCATGCCAGAAGGACTCAACAAATCTTCGCGGCACAGTGCATCTGGTGGCTTGCCTCGATTATCGGATTGGAACAAGGCCTGGTTAATTATATCGATAATATATCATCCCGACTCAACGTCATAATTCACCCGGAAGAAGTTTCGAGCGTTGAGAGAATCGTATCCCCGGTACCTAGGGATATTCAAGAAGATACGAGACAGGACCAAGTTCTTAAGGAGTGTGAAGAATTCCTACAGGAGTGCCGTAAGCTGCGGGCAAGGAATACCGTTAAAGCAAATAAAAGTAATCGTATCAATCCCTTAGCGTCTACTAAGAAGGCCTTAAGGATTGAAAGGAAAAAGAACCAGAAGGATTCCAGCAAGTTAGAAGGAATCGATCAAGCAGAGATCGAGAGACGAAGGAGAGAAGGAGAGTCATTACTCTGTGCCTGGACTGCCGATAGAAAGGGAAGCCATCGGGTTAAAGATTGCATTCGCTCGATTAAGTTAGAAAGAGGAACGATAAGTTTCCCCAAGGAATACCAAAAGATAAAGCAATCTGATCAGCAACCAACAGTAGAGGAAGGCAGTTCGGAAAGCAGCTCTGAGGAACCATTAAGCAAAAAGCAACGACAGTATCTACAGTCTATTCCTAAGGATACGATAGTGAAGTACATTGCAAAAAGGAAATAGGATCTACGGCCGTACGCACTAAAAAGATACATATACTAGTGGGAAAGTATATTGTGGAGAAGTGTTGTTACCCACGTAACAGTTGCTGGCATTGATAATGGATGCAGAGTAACTGTATGACTTCTCGACATCCACATGTTTCAGTGCTGGAATGGCCTTGCAACTTGCGTAACGTAGTTGATGATCAACCATCGATCCGGTATTGTGAACAGTGGCCAGTGATCACTGTATTATAAATTGTTGAGCTACGTGTGGGTGAATGTTTGCAATCGCTAGGCTCACTCAAGCAACTCCTCTGTCGAATTCCACCATGTTTGCACATCCATATAAGGTTATACTGCGATTGGTACTATGGCTTTTCGAGACTCAATGGCCTTGTTTCTACAACTCTGTCTCAGTATAATTAATGCAGCAAGCATTCGCTGGCATATCAAGATCAGGTTCAGGTCTTTCAACATGTCTTGAGGTATGTACTGTTTCAATGATTATTGCTAAACCTAGTCTCAGAACCAAAACCTGGTTGATTCTAGCATTGCCCTCTTCATGAAGTCTATGACTCTTCGCAATGTATATGCTTGGATTCTCTGCAAAATTCCTGGTCTCATTCATTGGATTCCCAACACATGGTGTAGCCACTTATACTGAAATTGCTTACGAATGTAGCTAATGCACTTTTATCAATGTATGGCAGATATGATCTGTGGTTGCACAACACAGGCCACTCGAATGCTGCAGCCTCAACGATTGATTGCAGTTCCGGAGCAATCAAGTAGTTGGAGGAAGCGCTATTAGTGATAATTCGAAGCAAACATCCTTTGGCAAGCTCAACTCGATCAATACCTTCTTACAACTATATGACTAGCCTTGCTCCAGTGTGTTGACCTTTAACCTATCATACTTCATTAGCTTTCGAAATAGGAAAAGAAAAGTCTATCATCCTTATCAAATGTGATTTCAACATCTCGCAATACCTAGTTTCAATCTGTTTTATACACAATCACAGACATTATGGCTAATGTGTTTATTGATACCCACCTCTCTAAAGATAAACTAACTTTATTTGTGGACGGCAATTATTTCATAATTGGATGCACTGTCAGTGAGTATTCCCTCTGGCAAAAGTTGCTAAGGATGCTGGTGAATGGTACCACCAGATTACTTGAGAATGCATTATATCACGATGTTAGTTCGAGATTTGATATAGTTTTCCATGGAATATTAGCCAATACAATTTGTACCATGAGGTAGCAATTCCTGGTGACTGGGTGAAATTCAGCACTTCCAAATTCCTTAGCTGCCAGTTGATAGCATGGTTTCTGTCAATTCAGCCAATGTTGAATAAACGTAAACATTCAATATGATAATCTATTGAGACCTTACTATTGTGATTCCTCGACTTCTGTCTCTCTTTAGTATGGTCAAAGCTGCTTCATCGACTGTTGCACCTGTTACGGGGGTATTTTAAGTCCCAGTTTCAATACAACATTTATTTAGACTAAATACAGCCGCCTATCTCTTTGTCCTTCTCTCCTCGTCTTCCCAGACTCAATCTCTTATTCTCTAAGAATAAGAGTTTACCACTCTTCCTAGTCGGTCCAAAGTCGATCTTCGGACCACTCTTCGTAAGGTAAGGCGCCGGTAGTGATGTACCGGTGCACCTCGTATCCGATATTGTTGATAATCGCTAAGAACAAAAGATGCGGGGAGATGTGGGTTAAACCCTGCTCGTTGCAATACAAAATGGTGTCGCCGATAGTTGCGACGAGATGTTGGTGTGCATACTGAGATGCAGTTGGTTTCCACGAACACATATAAAGCGTATTCACGTAGGTGAATTAAAGAAGTAATCGTGATGTTTGGTAGATAGAATTCTTAATAATATTTTAAAGTGTTCTTCGCTGGTAATGTCTGACTGTGGATTGCTGCTAGAGCTTGGTTCTTCTCATCGTCGGGGATGACGTGAGCTTTTTATAATCGGTGCCTCAGGTCAAGCTTGCCTTCGGCTTTCCGTCATGACAACATTGTTACTTGATAGCTTATCTCCGGGAACAACTGAAGTGTTCCGTCGATAGTGCCACGAGTTCCCCTAGGTCATCGTGTTCATGCATGAGCTGTTTTAAGACGTTACATCCCCTCTCGGGCAGTCCTCATGATCATGATATCAAGCGCCAATTATGCCAGCTCATACCCTCGTGTTCGACATCTTGCTTCCCATTCGTTCAGTAGCTAGAACATCTGACGACCTTAGTCTTATCAGTGCTTATCGCAATATAATATTAATAGCTCTTCACTATTAATTGCCTCACCATTAATTTGGCTATTCGGCTTTACGTCAGAGATTTAATCGGCGACCAACCGATACTCCGCTAGCGTAGATTATGACACGTTCTTTTAACGTTGCAATGCATACGGTCTTAACTCAATAAGCCGGTTTGCTTCTGGCCTCTTATCTTTAGCCAATGTCAATAATCCCTCAGACACTGCATGCTTAGGTCTCGACCTTCCGTAGACCGGGGAGTGCCGCAAGTGCTCTCACCGCTTTCCGCGTGAGCCTGCAGATCCCTCGTACTGGCATATTGCAATTACGTCTGCTGTGCATGTTGTTCTGCGTTATCGCAATTTAACTATGCATTGTCCCGCTCAACAGGGTTTGATAGGTGTGGCCATTAATTATGCGCACTGCTGAAGGTTTTTCACTTCCCAGTTATGGCGACATAATTGCGTCATCATATTTGAATTCGCTAGTGTGACGTAGTCATTGCTAAATGATCGACACGCAGCTCAAGTGTAATTCCGCTAAGAATCACTTGACTGACAAACATGTTCACGTAATCGCGGGTAGGTGTTTTGCATATGATTAATTCCTAAGATTCGTCATATGTACCTGCTTCGTTCAAACATGTATCATTACCGCTGCTAAAGGAAAACCCCTAACAGCACCAGTCTATTCAGCAACTGCCGACTCTGCTAATTCACAAAAATATGTGATGTGCGCTTTTGGCAACAAGTGATTCCCCATTGAGCTGGTCCCATGTTCTGACAGATGGTGAAGAACTTGATAACACATCATACATATAATGTACAGGCTGCTGGTTTTCTCAATTCCGCAGTGGAAATAGAAACATCACAATGGGACATGCCTGGAATAATTCCAAGCAATAGAACACTTTGAGCCAACATTCATAGAATCCCACCAACCATCAACTATAAGTATGCACGTAAGCTTGCTCAATTCGCAAGTAGAGGCAACTTTATTTTTGGAATATGTCTTGACCCATAGCAATGAGGCTGTTAAAGTGTTTGAACCTGACATCACAGTAGAAATATGACAGCTGTACAATTCGACTTAAAAGACTGTCAAAAGTAATTTTATAGTAAAGTTGAAAGCTGGTTCTTAAATACTGACTCTGGATATATGAGGAAGAGAACATTAAGACCTGTAAGACAGTGGATGCATATTCATAAAGTTGTATACAAGGACATATTGAAAAGTCTTGCCGTTAAAATGTCAATTTACAAACAATGCAACACAGTGTGGTGTGGTGTACTGTCCCGAGCACCTATGAAAAGTGTTAACCCTCCATTGATACTCAGTGATTGCTCGCGGAATTGATAATGTCACTAGTATTTCTGCCTATAACAGATGCCAATTCTTTGATTATGGGTTAATGCTAATGCACAGCTCTTTGAGTATTCAAAATGAAAGACCAAAGATTGTTAACGTTCTGTTGACACTCATATGTAGGAGGTGGTAGTGATATCAATATTGGCAGTTTGGGTCATAATGGTTGCCAATACTGTGATTATGGGTTAATGTTATTGCACAACCAATTGATTATCCCACGTGGAAAATCAAAAATCGTTACCATTCCAATCATACTAATTTCTGCAATAAGGCGATGAGCATGTTGCTATCCTCTTTTCCCAAAATGAGCACCCATACTTCCACTTTGAAAGGATGTGACTTTGCAGCCCTCTGATTGCGAAAAGGGTAATACTAACAATCATCGATGCTTTGTTGACACTCGCCTTACAGACACACTAACTGTCATTCAATGCCCAATAATTGTATGCAAAAATGCCTATAGTTGGTATTGACAGCCAATATAACTGTTCTCTATATAATTGTTTCCATCTAAAAGCTTCAAGGCATCTCAATTTCTGATTTACTGCTATACACACTATCTGACCCATGATCAATGTTGGTCAATCAGATTCCAGGGCATTCGGCTGGCAATTTAAAGTATTTTGATTCATCTGCTAGTTTTTGATATGGACAGCCCAACATTTTCAGCTTTTCTCGTGCAGTACCTTGTTCTCGATTTCTATAACTTACCTTATACTCTATTCAAAATCAGGACCATGTGCACCAGGTCGAAGTGGAGAGTTGTGCCACTGAATTCATGGATTAATGTAGGATGATGGTCATTATTCATTCTGGATTGCATTGTGCATTGACAGCTCCTTCTATCCCTCTTATGACATCACTGACTTAAATTTTGTTAGTAAATTTCATCTCTATTTTAGTTGTTGCTTTCCCACTTAAACATAACAGGCAAGACGATATCAGGTTTGTTGGTTGTATATCAACTTGGGTTGGAGTCTAGATGTTTTGCAAGGCGCGTATGACCATTGCACATGCACAGACAAATTATCGTGTCTCATAATTTAGCCACCAAAATCAAGAAACAGCTGACACAAATCAAAATTAGCGGATGAATTGATATTCAAGGAGATACATGGTCAAAAGTAGCAATTTGTTAATTTATTTCTCAAGCGACAAAGGGGCTGTTACCATTTCTTTGTCAGAATCTCATTTCTATATGGTAATTAGCTAGGGAGGCAATATGCAACATTAAAAGCTTATGGGCTCAACAGCCTTTGCATTGTAAATCTGTGATGAATCAGGCACCGTATCGGGCGTAACTGATCTGATGCATTTGTAAGACTGCAGCTTGCCAGAACAAAGCCTCACATGGCTAGTTCCAGGTCAAGCAGTCCATTGTGGCATTTGCAATTCCCCTGGAACCCAATGAATTGTCTCCATATGTTCTCCAAATGTTGTCGGTGCAGATGGAGATTCACACGTCTCCGTTTGCAGTATAATGACTTCTGGCACCTTCAATGCTGCATTCCCGTACTTTTTAACTATCAGATTCAATTAATCGGACACATCCCCCCACGCCAGATGTTTCAATTTGTCAAGCGTCATCTGATCCTGCTGAACACTCTCCATGCTCTGCGGTATCAGTTTGGAGGTTCCAGCCATCACCTAGCCGGGTTCATCATCTTTGCTCAGCTTACCTCACTCTGAATTGTCTGCAGCATCATTCTCATCTGCACCATTCTCCTCTTCACCAGAACATGAAAGATTGCTCAGACTGTCTCGGATAGCAATTGAAATTCCTCCAATGCTTTTATGGGGTTTCGGGTTGTCAAGTCACCATCTTTAGCATATGTTATATCTTCCTCCTCTTGCTTCATCGCTGTCTCTGTGTCTGGAACTCTCTGTCATTTCACAGGAGGCTCTCCGTCGACATAATTCTTAATGCATTTCTCTTACTCTTTGTTGCATAAAAATTGCCCATGTTGTCTTCCTTCCACCACAAGCTTCTTTTTGGATTATACACTGCGCAATTCTTCTTGAACTCTGACCTTGTCTGCTTACAAGCTTCTCTTGCCATCATTTGGTCAATGATGTTGTCATGTGGATATGTTTTTCAATTTGACAGCTTTGACCATCGGAAGTGGCAAGTGGTTTCTGTTTCGAGCATTGACTTTGCTATTGTGTGTCGACTTTGATGCTGTGCAACATGTTGGATGTTGCAAGATATGGATCACATTGACATAAGCTGCATCTTTTATGTCAAGGCTGGTATGTTTGATCAACTTGATCAAAGCAAAAGCTGTGTTTTAACCAGTCACTAGATTGGGAATAGTAATGCTAATCAAACAGCATGGCTTGATTTTTAGCCTCTGATTCATGTAAGATGGTGGGGATTTCTTGGGCTAAACATCATCAGACATCCTTTCCATCGAAGAATGTTCTATTTATATCTTACAAACATGACATTTTGACTGTCGATCACCTCTATTGATTCCTCTAATGGAACCAACAACATGGGACCAACCGACTGCAAATCACGTGACTGTTGGAAGCTCCTCCAACCTAGACCAATACTAGTGTTGTCACCAGGTTCAGGTAACCCACCAACAGTCCGGGTTTAAACTGGAAACGCAGTTCTGTTTGGTTCCAACCCACTTTGTCTTGGCCGGGTTGTTAACCAGATGGGACATAACCCTGTGGTATTTTGGCCGGGTTGCAGCTGGACCAAAGTTTGATCTTAAGGTTCCTGTAACTTTGGCTCCAATTAAGTATCTGAGTTCCGATTGTATCATGACATGAACAATACCTACATTGTGTAGTTTTCGCTGCTCTTGAACCTCCAGCTTTCAGATTGATGATGTGAACAACAATTGTTGAATTGCAGTGGAAAAAGACGATAATAGATGCAGAATTAATGGGATTTCGAAAGTGACTCACCGAATATCGGTTGGATGGCAAATCTGCAAGCGGGAGGCGATAGAGCGGGTAAAACTGCACAATCTGCATATTTATTGTGTCATGATACAATCTGAGCTCAAATACTTAATTGGAGCCCAAGTTGTGAGGTTGAAATCCCAGGTTTTTGGTGTTAAAACCGGCCCAATTGCAACAGTCTGGGCCTTTGTGTGGTAAAACCCATTGCAATGGTTCCGTTTTGGTTCCAACCCTAACCCCCAACCGCTCTAGAGGGTTGGAACCATTGCTAACAGTAAACTATATGCAGGAGGATTAATCCTTAGTAGAACGTGCAAGTTGGCTATGACTCATTCTTTTTTGACTTGAAGCAAACTATATATTCCTTAGAACTTCCCACTTCTTTTAGTAATCATCTTCCTCTCCATTTCCACAGTACCAAATCTTGGCCCCACTGGAACATCTATAGGGTCCAACACAATCCAAATTGATCGAACCAATTGGCACTTTGTTCTATGCGCCACCCCCTGGGACACAGCAGCAACACAGACACCAGGAAGTTCACTGTGACGCTGCCAATGCGGCCCTAGCCAATATAAGCAGGACGGACATTCACAAATGGTCCGGAGACCCGGTAGCAGCTGGAATACAAAACAGCATCCTATAGAATCTGTATTAATCTGTATTGGGGTCAACAGCTGGCAACTGGCAATAAAATATACAGCGGGGATACATTAAACGCTTCATAACCAATCTGTTGCTGCCCGTGATGGTATACCTGCTTTATCATTCAAGCCACCTGTCTTTAGAGTCCATAAATTTGAATATCATAATGTTGTCAGCTCGATGATCTCTACGGATGATGTTCATAACACGCATTCCCTAGAGTTGACAACACAGCATTTAAACACCTTAGATGTGGCTACAGAAGAGTATATGGTAGAGGTAATCACCAAATCTCACTTCTGGAAGCCGCAGCTAAATACGTATAGGTATTCAACATGTCTGCTACGGTGGCAAGGCAAGGAGGTCAGATACAGCTAGAACAGTCCGACATGCAGCTTGTGTTGAAAATGGTCAAAACGGCCAAAGGAGGGTATTCGCAAGCCGCAATGGAGAAAATGCTATTTCATATCCCGAAACATCATGCAGTAGTACAACCAGAGGCCAGGTGGGGAGTTGAGTTACCAGAGCATAGAAAGGTGAAGACTGTGATAGAAATACAACCCAGTATGTTTCATGAAACCCAAACGCCTGGCTACCTTCCCTGTAAAAATTGCAGAGCAAAGCATCTGCAGTCACGTTGGAGGTGCCATGGGACTTTTGAACCTCCACTAGACCCACACAGACAGCCAATACCAGAACCTAAGCCACATCCACCAAGAATACCACCTGCAGTACCCAGTAACGATAAGGGAGCTGTCAGTTCCCAAATCGAAGGTGTGCCTCCCGGATATATGTATATACATACTCCTCCTTCCAAAACTCACTTTTTGTATCTGGATGCATATTCCAAGAATAGAAAGCTCAATAATGATGTAATTCCAGATTTGATGACTGATGATGTAGCATCCACTGGTGAGTACGCTATCTGCTGCATGGCAATGCAACTGACATCTATATTGCGGACAAGTGCATCCAATTGACTGAATCGGCATGTGACGACCGGTATTGACTGAATGGACTATAACATTTGAGTGTATTACTAGCTACAATTGGTGGACGCTTTAGAGAATATTGTGAACAATATATTTATATGAATTATTAATGAACAATGTAGTGAAAAAGGAGAACGTACATGACGACATAGAGATGCTGCTAAACAACCATTGATGAAATAGTATGCCAAATAAGCGGATTCCATATTGGTAATACGTCTGTGGCAAAATGAGTGTCAACGGAGCATGAATGAATTTTGGCCTAGTAAGTCAGGCAAGGACAAAATGATTCGGTCATTGTGATACATAATCAGAGTCCTGGCCACAATTATTGGCCAATCAGCAAGCAACATGCTCCCTGCCTCATCTTGATAATGAGTGTTAATGGGGTGAAAACGATTTTTGGACTTGCCTCTTGGGTAATCTCAGTGGCACTTGATTGCAGACATCTACAAACAAAGAGTTAGCTCCCTTCACAGGAAGATAAGCCAGAGGTATTCTCGTGACAGCCTCCAGCACAGTATCAAAGGAGTTTATTTACACAGCTGTGACTAGGTGTTCATGTGCATGTTACCCTAGGAAATTGTTGAAAATGTTGTGCATACACAAAAACAGTCACATTGCGCTTTGATTAACCATGATGCAAGGCCACATATTGTAGATGCGTCTTTGACACTCATTTTGGGAGATAGTAGGGATGTTATCACTAGTTTTTTTTGCACATGAATGCACCCAAATCTTTTAATATGTATTACCATGACAAAGTCTCTTATAAATTATCTGATTTACAAGACCAAAACTCATTGACAGTGTGTTAACACTAATTTTTGGAATGTGGCAGAGAGTGTGTCACTGTCAATTTTGCCTTCAAATGCAGCCAATACCTCATTTATGAATGTTGGCACCCAATTGCAACTCAGATTACCCATGATGTGAGACCAAAAATTTTTGATGCTCTGTTGACACTAATTTTCAGAATATAATACAGAGTTCGTCTCTTATTTTTCGGATTATCAAGGCGGCCAATACGTCAAAGAATGACAATGATGTACCAAATTCAATATTCTCTAATTTACAGTATGATCTCTGAATGTGATCAAAAATAGAAAATCCCAAATTCCAGAAATGGAAATTGGAACCGACCAGTCTAGCCAAGTCCAGCAACACCAGCTGGTTGACAGGTACCGCGCAATGTTTCACCGGCCAAAAGGCAGCAAGTCCATATTTTGGGCAGGTCTGGGACGAAACCACAGTGTGTTTATAGTACTAGCACGAACCCCTGGCAGGTTACCTGGACTATTTGCTGACATTAGCTGTGTAGAAGGGCACATACTGAAGTGCTCCTGTAATTCGTTGTAAGGTTGGGTATTTCACAGACATGTAACCAGAAGAAAGAATTTATATGGATGGAATACAATCAATTCATTTCTTTCAACCAGATCTTACATTGATTCAAGCATCATTCGCTTGCCCACCATCCTCCTCTCCCTCCTCTGTTCCCCCCTGTTCAGAACCTTCGAAAAGCTAGGTATAATGATTAACAGTTCTGTGCATGTAGCATTAACACCGCTAGCAGGGATTACCTCCAGTGGTTTAATCACATACTCAGCATTCCGCCTTCACTGTACCTCTCTTCATTTCTACCAATTATGTTTTTGGATTGTTTCCAAGTGGTCACTTCAACCCTTTTGAATGGCAACACTTGTATCAAATGTGGCCCTATATGGGCTTAAGTATCATTTGCCTGTTTGTATATAATCCAATATACTCTTTGTCCAATTCACCCTGCTTCAAGATACACTTGAATATTGATACTACAATGCATGGCTCTTTTGGACCTCCATGTTTATCAATGAAATAAACCAGCTCCACCCATTGCCTCACATCAGCATATGACGCTTAGAGTTGATTGAAGAACAGAACGATATTGTCGACATTCAACACCTGGCGACTTACAACAATAACCATTGTACTGGGCAACTATAGGAGGTTACTTCTCATCATTTCGCACGAGCATTTTCGGAAATAGATCGCCAGTTATTCAGTGGGTCACGTTAGCTTCTTCCTTGCCAACCCAATTATCCTTCCACATTTCTTCCAAAATATATCCACCTACCAACGACAAATGTATTCAGCATGATCAAATTCATTCAAAGGCTGCTAGTGCTGGAATGTCACAGAATGGTATGCAACAGGTGTCTCCCAGTCAAGGGGTCCATCTTGCAGCTGTTTTAAATGTTTCTGCCTCCAGATAATGATCCAATGCTGTCTTTCGAGAAACCTGGTCACATCTACTCTCTTCCAGTTGTTAAACGCACTGTAGTTGGCCTGCCCCCACCTTTTTGTGAATTCATTCAAGGAAAGTTTGGCGTGCATCAAACTGATTAGTTAATTGCCCTCTGCACCGCCAATGTCCAACGAATCATCAGTGTCATCAACTGCATCAAACTGTTTGTAGGATATGTTCTGCAATTGGGGCAAGCCTGCACTCCATGACATATCTGGTTACCGCAGTTTAGCAGATGGCTTGAATCTTGTATTTGGGAGGCTAATGGGGGTATCCCAGGTGTGTCGAAAGATTATCCAGGGGGAGTAGTTGAGCTGGTAGATGTTGACCAATTGACTGGATGGTTTTCCGGTGGTCCTGGATGCACTCTGAGTATTCCTAGAGATAACAGCCCTTCTGATGGGAACTACTGAGGGGGGAACATTTGAGACGCCCCATAACCACCTTGATGGAGGTCATATGCTTACCACTCTCACCTATAACTTGGAAATTGTTGGCTTATACTGGTGGTTTGTTGCAAAGGGTAACCATACCCATGTGGTGGATACCATTGATTGGTGTGTTTCCCAGAACAACTGACTTTGACAGTGGGAGGTCATGAACAATTATCTGATGATCCTGAATTGTCATCAGCACATTATTTCATGCAAACTAGGCTACCTGGTGGAGGCATATGTGCAGCCTTGGTGGAGCTCTGTTTGTTGACATGCACTGTGAATACTGGTGGTGGTAAACTACAATAGATGTACAATGTGATATAGATTAAATTGGGATCTGGTTGACTACATTCCAGACAGCAGTGACCCTCAGCATAATGAAAGGCTATTTATATCCCAATCCATTGTCACGAACTTGGGTGTTTCACTACACCTTACATCCTTAAAGCCAACGAGGCTGGGAAAACAAAATCCTAATGAGACACATGGTACCTGTCCTTGGAATATGCTTCAATTCATATACTAGGATATTGGATAGATACTCAACTTCATATGCTTCCGTTACTTTGAAGGTCATATGTAGAATATGATACTATAATATCTCCAGGAACCCAACACAAACAATATCCACCATAAAGGATAGCACAACCAGGTATATTACACATACGTTGTACTCATTCAACCTAGCAACCATGTGCAATTGGAGGCCAATGAGTTGAGCTGGAATAGTGTTACTTCCTACTGAGATCTATGTTTAAACATCATTGTTCACCTCAGAATCGATGCTCCAATCAAGAATTCTTACTGAAGAAACCAATCTACCTGCCCATCAGTCCTCGATAATCATTGCACAGACCAACATCTAGCTAAGAGACTCACCTATTGATCCAGTTTGGACTAGCGGTTGCATTGATACTCCATTCAGAGTCTTGAGCCTCGGTATAACTGACAATGCCACAATCGGGCAGTTATAGGGCCCAACATGGTGAATGAAGCAATTAAAATTGAAACCATCTCTTGTCTACTAACAAAGTTCAACATACAATGTATGTCATTATTGTGCGGGATATGATATATATATCCTGGTTGATAAGGCAAACTGATTTTATGGTGACAATATTTTACTGCACCCCTACATTTGGAGAGGTGTGATACTACTGGGACTGTGATACACTAATTTGAGCTATGGATTGCTTCACCCCAGTATCTCTGAGGAGCCAAGTTATCCCCCAAAGTATCATTGTGATGCATACAAATACATTAACATTGACCAGTTCTCAAATACGGTCAACACTGTCCAGAATCATCTTAAGTGCGGTATCAGAAAAGAGAAATTATTCAACGAGCACTGACTGGAGGTTCACTAGCAACAATATCACCAAATATTGATGAATATGGGGCGATTACCTGATGGGAGATTATCACCTGCATGATGGGTTTGAACCAAGCCATCATGGTTCAACTTCAGTCTGTGCACCTGAATGCCCATTAATGATCCATTGAACTAATTAGCTGACCAGGCACAATGTACCTGGTGCACCTCCACCTAAAGATACTCCCAACGAAGAATCTATAGACCCCAAGAAGCCTGATCTGACAAGTACCCTGGATCCACCAATGATGGGAGCTCATTTGCAGGTAGTTGGAGTGCAAAATGTGGGGAGGAATGTGCATGACAAAGCAACTGGATTGTGGAACAACATCAGCAAAATGTAGGATGGTTAGGAAGTCACGACTGAACAACTCAGCAACTCTGAACAGCCACACTGATACTTCCTGATACTTCCAGATGATCCGAGATAGGATGAGTGCAATGTGATCTGCTCCCAGGTGCTTCGAGAGTACTTCAGCAGTGCTCCTCAATGTTCTGGAAGTTGGGGAACAAAATTGAAGAATCTCCAGAAGAGTGAGTTGTGGTCTTTAAGATGCTAAAAAATCAAACTATTAGAATGTGCAAATGTCAGAGCTATTGGGAGTGTTGGCTCTGTCTCCAAGAGATTTCCAGTGCATCTCATACTTGGAGCTGTACTCTCCAAGAGTGATTATTATGATGTTTATATCAAATAGTACCGTTCAATTAACTATCTTCCTCCTGCACACCTTCATTCAGGCATTGTGACTTAATATACATTCTGGTAGGTATCTAAGTCTATATGATTATTCACAAGCCATATACTAACGATTCTTTCTGATGCAGCATTCTCTTGCACTGAATGTGCCGGTCCAATATTTGCTCCAACAGTCACAATATGTATCAAATCTCTCTGTTTGACAACCCACATGAATCCGTCAAAACAATCAGCCCAACCATGCCGATCATTGTGCACTGCTAAAATCTCCAGTGCATATCATTGAGCTTGAGGATATTATATCCATTATTGAGTCTTCCTGCATCTATTACAGAAGGTCGATAGTGTAGTTCTGGCAGGCAGCTGCTACTGTAATTGGAGGATCTGATTCGGCGAAGTCCAGTTAAAGTATATTACAGAACAAGATGAAACTCGACCTTGGAAGGTGTCATCGAGGTCACTGTCTATATATTGGACCCAGACCTTCTGAGATTCAGGCATGAGCCCTTGGTTGGCATCAGGATATTCTACCTTCCAATTGAGTCCCAGATAGTCAACAGATGAAGGGCAGTGAAATGGTTGACAGTGGTACTACAGCCCATTCTGTTATTTGATAAACATATCATCTTCAAGTACAATCTTGTCATATCCAAGCACCAGTCCAATAACTTCGTGTCCGCAGTCATCTTCAATTTGGGCAAAGAATATTGACCCAAAGTTGGGAATTCCGAGATCATCTGATGCATTGCAGAGTGAGGTTACTTTGATACTTCTGCACACTCTGCAGATGTGAGTTTCATTCAAATGATGTACCAGTGGGGATATGAGGTGAAAAATGACTTCTTCTGACAATGCTGGAGGTATAACAGATGCAGTCAGGGAGTATTTCGCCATTTATGAGCAGCTGATAGTTGGGTATGAACATTTGTAGAGCCAATATGATACCAGCCTTGCAGGGTAAGATATGACTGTATCTCTTCCATACAGTCAAGACCGGTAGACTGGTGACTGTGCTCAAGCATATGTCCAATGACATCAACATTGTTTGTAAATCAATATGCCACTTTCCCATTGCCAAAATATAGCCATTTAGAAAGATTGGGGGTGAAATTTTCACCAAACCCCATCCGCCAAATGGTCCCTGAGATATGGCTCAGAAGAGTCATCTTCTGAAGTTGGAAATGGATTTCATGCTCTGCCATAGTTTTCTGTAGCACCTGGATGCTGATTGCCTACCACCAAGCTTCAAATTCGATCAAGCAGATCAATAATTCCTTTTTCACTCAGATCTGCTCATTCGATCTGATACTGTAAATTCCTCTCTCAAGTTGACTACCAACGCCATCTGTATCAGCAATAGTCCAGCTGGCGGCTTTCTTCTCAGATTCAGATAGATGGAGATCAAGTTCCACACGGTGATTGGCCATCACGATTTCTGCCCTGTAAACAACCTCATCAACAGCAGTCTTGATTTTGGTACGTTTTTTGCCAAATATGCTTCACGGACCAGTGGATTTCTTGCTAATTTCTTGCAATAGTCGTTGCTGATGACATTGGAATAATTTTCGAAATGCACGTGATTTACAGATGTCACCTGCTGGATTTCGCACACCATTTAGTCATTTGTACTCTGCTGATCACCATCTGACCATTTGGTTGCAGCTTGTGAGGCTCCATTCAAGGGAACCTGAAATTGCCTTCATTTTGTAAAAGCAACCGTTTCAGCCCCATATACCTGAACTTCGACTGTAAAATAGATTGTATAAATCTTTTAAGCTTGTTACTGATGGAATTCTCTTGCCAACTTTTCATCGACATTAGGCTTTGCCAACTTCAATGTGTTCGGTATGCAGGAGGAACAATGCACGTTGTGAAATCGCTTCAGTGCATTGTTGTGTACTTTGAGGGATAGATCTGAGTGATGATCTTGGCTAACATGTAGAGAGACTTCACATAATGGCTGCGCAGTGCCCATTACAATCAATCTGAGGCAGTTGCCACCAGAGATGTCCTGGCATCCATTGAGCAGTCAAGAATTTGAGTGCAATTCACTGCCAGGGTTCTGATCAGACCCTGGATCACTTCTCCCTTCCAGGAGCTGCTTGTCATCGAATCCAATGGTTTAGGGAAGCACTGGAGGCTAGGAAATTGTGCTTCTGATGTGAATCCATTATCAAATTGATCCTTCACATTCCTAGCTTTCAGGTAGTGGAACAGGCAGTGCAATAAGTCTTGAACTAAACCCATGAGCAGCTGATGCATTTCACAAGCCTGCCAACGCTGATAGACATTGCACAGAGGGAATTGCCAGAACTGGTTGCAGATTGGATGAACATGAAGAGAGTGCGGAATATTAATATTGGTTTCTTCCAGAAGATTCAAGTAAACATGGTAATCTCTTAAGTTACCAAGTGGTCGAAAGTTTGAGTACGCCATCTCCACAACTTGAGGCATTTCACACATCGGGCATGAGCCATATGAGACATGAGCAATCATAACTAGTGCTGGATAATCCCCACCCAGGCAACCAAAACAGCGTAACATTTGATCTGGAATCCATCAGCAGGATTCCATTTCCAGCCAGGACCAGTTCTGATAGGATTCTGGAGTGGGGATAGCAGAACTCTAAGTGTGGAATGCCATGAGGTGTTACTATGTTGAGCTCTGTTTGGGGGACAGGGGATCAGCCAAGACAGAATCCCAGCATGCTATTTAAGTGCATGGTGGAAAGCTTTTTCAATACTACCAGTCATGAGATACATCAGCCAGTGAAGCTGCTCATCCAAAAAATTGTTCAGACGAGTCTTGTCAGATTAAGAAATGACTGGCACAATTATCGCTCCTGCAGGATGCTGATCTTGGGTATCGCACAAACAATCACAAGTGTGTATCAAGCTGCATCTTTCCCAACATTCCTTCTCAGTGAGACACACTGTTTCCAACTCTAGGTCCACCCGAAATGGTATATGCACCAAAATGAACAAACGAGATTTGAAGGTATTAATGTAGTATAATGTTCAAAAGATCAGTGACTGATCTTTAATCCAACTATTCTTGCCAAGCCCAAAATCGAGTTCACAGAGCCGCTTTGGCAGAGCACCTGCCGATTGAAATGATTCAATTTGGAAGTTGTCCAGTCCACAGCTCAGATGATGATCTATTCAGATTTACATCTGCTAGCTGAATAATTGAGCCTGTTGGAAGATGTGTGCTAACCAACATGGATGGCACAGATTCCACTGTTCAGTGCACTTGCGATACTCGTTTTACAATCCAGTCGCTTTGCCATATTCTTTCCCCCCTACATTTTCCACTCCATCCAATACCTGCCTAACAGCCCTCATCTTTGTTAGATCAGAGGTACCAGACAGACCAGGCGTCTGGGGGTTTACAGTTTCTTCATCGGGTTTATCTTCACGTGGTGGTACACCAGGTACATTGTTTAGCAGTAGATCATTAGTTGACTAGCTCCTTGATGGCCATGCAGGTGCACTGACTTCGGTCAAACCACCATGGCAGGGGTCAATTCCATCCTACATGGGGTAAATCCCTTTAGGTATGAGATAGCCCATCAATCATCCATAATGGGTAATATTGTTGATAGTGAACCTCCAGTCTGTTCTCCTTGAATGATTTCCTTTTGCAGATCAATGACTTAAGTAGTTTCCCAGCGAGCGTTGAGAAAATTCGAGATATGATTAGTGATCATATATTGCGATGCATTTCCATAATGCTCCAGGGGGTAGCATAGAGCCCCAGTGATATTGTGTGAAGCGAGCTATATCTCAGGTTAGTGTATTACATTCACAGCCGCATTGCACAACGTAAAATGCAGGGGGTGTGTAAAATATAATCACCTTCCAATCAGTATTCCCCATAAAGCAGAATATACGTCGGGATAACCTTCAGTGCAACCATAACTGACATATATTATCCCTGTTACCACTGTGTTATGGTTGCTTCCTATGGATTTTGACTGCCTACTATGTACTTTGGCCATTAGAGAGGAGTTATGAGAATGTTATGGGAGTGTTACCATATGTAATATCGAATTACAGAATGAAGGAAATTTTTCATACTGCATGCATTCCATCAACCCCCTTTTTCAATCGTCATCTCCACCACCATCACCATCACCGCCATCACCCTCACAACCATCACCACCATCACCATCACCACTATCACCATCACCACCATCACCATCACCACCATCACCATAACCGCCATCACAATCACCAGTATCGGGAATTGTACTCTTCGATTATTCTTCCAAGAACTTTATGTAACACCCCCCTTCCAGCGATGCATGATCCACTGCTGCCAGCTTGCTCCCAACGAAGCCACGTGAACCCCGACCAGCAAAGCCCAATCGAACACTACCAGCTTGCTCCCAGCGAAGCCAGATCCTCCGCTGCCAGCTTGCTCCCAGCGAAGCCAGATTCGCTGCTACCAGCGAAGCTAGTTTCACCCCTACCAGCGAAGCCCAATCCACTGCTACCAGCTTGCTCCCAGCAAGGCCACTTTCACCCCTACCAGAGAAGCCAGATCCACCACTACCAGCATGCTCCAAGCAAAGCCAGATCCACTGCTACCAGCGAAGCTAGTTTCTCCTCTACCAGCGAAGCCAGATCCACCGCTACCAGCTTGCATCTAGCGAAGCTAGATTGTCTGAGAGGTGCGAGTGAGCATTGCACCGCTACCAGCTTGCTCAAAGCGAAGCCAGAGATCCACTGCTCCCAGCGAAGTCAGATCCACTGCTACCAGCGAAGACTGATCCACCACTAACAGCTTGCTCCCAGCGAAGCCAGATTGTCAAAGAGGTGACAGAGAGAATTCCTGCACTACCAGCTTGCTCCCAGCAAAGCCAGATTGTCAGAGAAGTGAGAGGGAGCATTGCACCACTACCAGCTTCCTCCCAGCGAAGCCAGAGATCCACTGCTCCCAGCGAAGCCAGATCCACTACTACCAGTAAAGACAGATCCACCGCTAACAGCTTGCTCCCAGCAAAGCCAGATCGTTCCAGAGGTGAGAGCGAGAATTCCACCACTACCAGCTTGCTCCCAGCAAAGGCAGATTGTCAGAGAGCTGAGAGTGTGCATTGCACCACTACCAGCTTGCTCCCAGCGAAGCCAGATCCACTGCTACCAGCTTGCTCCCAGCGAAGCCAGATCCACTGCTACCAGCGAAGCCAGTTTCACCCCTACCAGTGAAGCCAGATCCACTGCTACCAGCGAAGCCAGATTGTCAGAGGTGAGAGTGATTATTCCACAGCAACCAGCTTCCTCCCAGCGAAGTCAGATCCACTGCTTCCAGCGAAGCTAGTTTCACCCCTACCTGCAAAGCTGGATCTACTGTTACCAGCTTGCTCCCAGCAAAGCCAGATCCACCACTACCACCTTGCTCCCAGCGAAGCCATATTGTCAGAGAGGTGAGAGTGAGCATGTCAGAGCAGTGAGCATGTCAGAGCAGTGAAACAAAGCATATCGGAGGTTGGAAAAGTGAATGTGTCAAAGCAGTGTGAGCGAGCAGATCAGCGGTGAAAGGGAACATGTCAGAGCTGGAGTAGGAGTGAGTACTATGTCAGAGTTGTCAGAGTGAGCATGTCAGTTGTGGGATTGAGCTTGTTGGAGTCATGAAAGTCAGAGTGTACACTTGTCAGAGTAGTAAATAAATAAGTAACTCTCAAATTTATAGTATAATCCATAAATTGCATTATATAATTTCTGCGCTATAGTTGCATTACAGTAATATTTCAGTTATGATATCGGTAAATTCCAGGTATATCATGGTGGGTTACCGAAAACAGCTCTGGGGTGTTTTGCATTTTTTGGTGTTATCAGTATTATGGGAGGTTATGGTCAGCCATATAGCCTATTGTAGATTATACGTAACAGAGTATGTTTTTCCTGTAGTACATCATATCAAACACTATAATGATACTCATTATCTGCTGAAAATCATTAGCACAGAAGAGAAGATTTCATCTGTCAGCACCGCATTAACTGCCATGGGCCTTATCGCTACATCACTGGGGAATAGTGTGCGATACCTGCACTGAAGTGTCCAAGCAGCTGTTAATGAAGGTAGCTTGTTGTAATGCAATGATTCAGTTAGTGTCCTAGGTACCTCTATGCCCATGTGATGATCCTGGGGAACTGATAGGCTGGTAGGATCATTGCTCAGGGACTATCCTTGACCAGAGAGTGGATGTTGAGGAGAATAATGATGTTTGACCAAGGAACTCAATAGAAAGTGTCATTGTTGCTGCTCGACTCCCACACCTCTCATTGAATGTTGTTGCAAGGTTGTATATGCACAACTTATGTGTAATATTCCCAGTTGTGCTAACCATCATACTGGATATAGTTCTTGCTGGGTTCCTGGAAATATCTTATCATATTCCTTATAAGATCTATGAAGTCAGGTAAGTGTATGAAGGTGAGTATCTATCCAATATCCTAGTACATGAATTGGAGCATATAACAAAGAAAGGTGGGATGTGTGTGAATATGGTTCCTGTTTCCCAACATTGGTTAGTTGCAGGGATCCAAGGTGCAGTGAATCACCACATTTCTTAACAACAGAATGGGATATCAGAAGCCCTTCATTCCACCGAAGGTTACTGCTACCTGGAATATACTCAATGATACTCGAATGTATTGGACATTACATCGTTCATCTATAGAAGTTTACCACCATCTTTGTATACAGTTTAAGTTGAAAAAAGAACCTCAACCAAACAGACCGATTATGGTGCCACTGGATGGCCTGTTTGGCTTGCGAGATCACCATAACTACAATTCAGTATCCTCGGAATATGGTTCACAAACTGCCTCTGGTCAAGCAATTTGATCTGCAATACATATCATCCGCGGCATGGGTATGGTGACCCACCTTCAAAGCAGCAATTTTCAGGTACTCCGCAGATTTATCGCAATTCTCCACTCAATGTGACCCACAACAGTTGGCAACCAACTACCAGCACAATCCAACAATTCCCAAGTTATGGGCCCCAGAGGCAAGGATATGACCCCTACCATGGTAGTTGTAGCAAGTCTGGAATGTTCCCCCCGCAGCAGCAACTAGGACAGGAGCTGTCATCTCCAGGTGCACTAAGAATGCCTCCAGGACCACAGGGAAACAATCCAGTCAATCAGCCAACATCTTCAAGCTCTACTCCAACATCTGGACCTCTTTCCAGTGCGCCTGGGAGACCCCCCATTTGACTCCCAAAGAAATGCTTCATGCCACCAGAGTCACCGCGTTACACAGATGCCATACAGATTGCAGAATGGGTTACTTCCCTCCATTGACAGAGATTGCTTCTGACGGTTAGGTTGAAGATATAGAGCGCAACAATTTGTCGGACTTGGGCGGTGCATTCGGTGAATTCCATTGTCAGCCTGATGTAAACTCAATTCTCTTTGAAGCAATTAGCCAAAAGGATGGAGCAGGTGAACTAGAGTGAGTCTAACAGGCAGGAGAAAGTACAGGTGGCTGGGGTTCTCAAGACTAAGCATTGGTCCATCATCCAAGGGCAAAACCATTTGAAACAGCTTCGAGTTGGACCCTTGCACTGTGAGACAATGGTTGCTGATATTATGGTGTCATTCCAGGACTGGATACCGTTGGATAATTTCGATCATCACCTCATGCATGCAGCCTAGGCACCTTACTAGGGGTGTGGGCATGCCCAGCACCCACACCCAACAAGCTGCTAGTGGGGCACCTTGTAAATCCCGGAATTTTTTTCAAAATTGCAAATTGGTCAACAACCACACAATGGAGAGAATATCAGAGAGAGCAGTATAATAGACAACTCTAAGGCCTACATGTCAATTCAAAAATAAAGTCAAATGGTCCAATTTTGAGTACGATGAAAATGTGAGTGAGAGTCTATGAAGCTGGCGGATTTTTGCCAACCTCCTAACCCCCCCTGTTTGATCACCAATTGTCAATCGAATTCACTGGTAATACTATTCAAGCATATACTGTATGCTAGCTGTGAACTAATGTCAGTCTTGGCAGATTTGGGCTGGTGGTTGTTGAGATAGATACTAGTTCTGAGTTGCTGAAGTGGGAGACCCTCTATAGTACCATAACTCAGGTAATTTTTGCCCAAGTGAAATTTCACTGTCCCTAGAAACTGCCAAGCTGCACTCAAGTAGCCTTGTAGCATACTGAAGAGACTCAGGCAGCAAGGGAAATGAATTCCAACCACAAGTGCTGGAGAAATCATATGGGGTAGATAGCTCTCCTTTTCCTTATTTTCCCATAGCAGTCAACCCATAAGTCCACCAATCCTTAGTTAAATTCAAAGCTCTTTGGTACAGAGTGGCTATACTATATACAAATGGGGTTGGAATTATCATTGGCCTGATACTGGTTGTAAACTGGTCAGTCTCTATATTTGAGTCATAAGCTGTCACTCATCACAGATGTACTTTATAGTTAGGTAAAAAAGATTTACCTGATGGTGTATGACATGTATCTAAGTGTCAAGTAGAAAAAATTTACCAGATGGTATACAACATGTATCTCAGCATCAGGTAGAAATAATTTACCTGACACAAAACACCAGCAGTGCTAAGCAGTGCTTAGCAGCATCAACATTGCTAAGTAGGGTCTAAGCCACTGTACTTGATCTACAACCACTCCTTGAATATTAGAGGAAACTAAAAGAGGAGACAAGCAAATGAAAGAGCATCTTGTTAACTACAATTCATATATAAACAATATCCTGGTCAAAGTAAAACTCATGGAGTTAAATGACCTCAGAGTTGGATAGATGTGGGAGCGGAGAGCTGAGGGTGGGAGTGTGGGTATGAGGTGGCCCGCTCGTGGCTTGTTTGTGGCTGGTGGCTTGTTAGGTGTGGGTGCTGGACCCGCCCACACCTCTAGTAACGCGCCTGGGCCATATACATGAGGTGTCGATCATGCTGAATGGATTCTTGGCAGTGGGTACAGATGTATTTAACGAAATGTGAGAGGAAAATTCAGGAGACAGGGATAATGGGAAGGAGACATAACCAGTGATCAGTGACCAATTTATGAAAGCGTGCAGGAAAAATGGAGAGTGATAACCTCCATGGAATGAAAATACAACTTTCATGGTTGTGATTGGCTGGGTGTCAAATGCCAACAATATCATTCAATCCCCAAACCAACTCCTCGTCTTAAATCCCACTGTGAGGCACTGAATGGAGGAGATTGAATTCTTCCACAAAAACTGAGGTCCGAAAGTGGCATATAGTCAAACATCGATCTTGAAGCGTACCTTGCAGCATAACGAATTGGACGACAAGTATATGGGATTATTTACACACCGGCAGATAATTGTAAACCTGATAAATGGCCAGAATTTGTACAACTATTGCCTTCCAGATGCTTCCAAGTTGAAACTTGGACACAATCAGAAAAATGTTTGGTAGAAAGGAAGTGTACCCAAGGGAAGAATATTGCCGAGCATGTAATTAGATCAGGAAAGGTAATCCCTGCTAGCAGTGTTAAGACAAGATGTGCACAACTGCTAACCATTATACATATATGATGGAATGTTCTGAAGAGGGTGGAGGAGACGATGGAGAGGAGGATGGTAGGCAATAGAATGATAGTTGTATTAATGTAAGTTCAGATTGAAAGAATACAATTGATTGTATTCCATCCATATATATTCTTTCCAATGGTTGCGTGTCAGTGAAATACCTCACAATGCAATATATTTCAGAAGTGCCAGAGTCTGGGCCCATTGGCCCAGCATACATCGGAGCAACCGAGAGAGAATATTGAATATGAAAATAACACTGACATAGGCACAAGGGAGGTTCAGGACCAAGTGGTAGCCACTGAGGAGATCCTTGATCCAACAAAAACCTCTTCAGTTATGAATACAAATATCAATGCAATCAACAATGAATATGAACACAAGTATCATAGTGAGATCATGAGGCTGCTGAATGCTCATCCAATTCCCGAATCAGCAGATAGTGGAGGTTCAAGTTACAAGCGGTCATTTCCAGGTGTACCTGGCACCAAGTTTCTGGTGCACAAGGTTTTGCCCATGTTGTTCATTTGAGGAGGTGAGTTTGGGATTATTGTGTGCTTGGAGCTCTGGTGGTTGATGAAATGTGTCTTACCAAGAGTTTCACTTCCGTGGAAGTGGCAATGATATGCAAACTGCTAACTGAGAATGTTGTAATGGGGTTACTGCTCTCGATAATGTGTGGGAATACCGTTCAAGAGTGGGCAAATATGGCACCGGATGACTTTTGCTGGATTATCAGTAAACAATGTGAGTGGTATCCATTGGGGAGTCATAATTCAGTGCCCAGCCACCGCATAGAGCTCTAGACAACTCCACCACAGGGGCATGCAGCACTTACATCAGCCCTTGAACCAATCCTGGTGGCTACAAAGCCCAGAGTCCCAGAGATGTTCAACAGAGACATTGATGAGATGACATGAAACCAATTTCAAACTCATCAACTTGTTGCATGTGGAGAATGTCAATCGCACCGATGAGGATCTGAATACCACCATTGACAAGTCGGAATATTGAAGGAATGTCCACCCTGTATTGTATGTTATCTTAACATCCAGAGCAAAACGATTATGCAATGGCCAGTACTGCTACTGTGCCTGGAGTTTTACGATTTTGGATGAGTCCCATCTGTACAAGACTAAAAACAGTGTTGGCAGGGAAATTGCAATGACATACGAATTAGATTCAAACATCAAGTCCCAGCTACACCAGGTTTCCATTCACTCTATGACTACTGTTATCAGAAAATCTCGCTTTTTTCAGATGCGCCTAAAGATCCAGAGGATCTTACTGTAAAGAAAAAGCAAGATGCAGATGCATTGTATTCCGCTTTGATGAGATTAATACATGCTGTTCAGACTGAGGACAAAGATGCTGAACCGGATGCGGTGCACTGAATGATACAGAATAACAAGCTTTGGACTAAACAGTGGGGGTGGAATCAACACTTGCCGATGGAAAACCACTGTTTCAGATTCTGAGGGAAAATGCACACATTATTGATCTTCAGTGAATTGAGGATGAGGAAGCAAGACTGAAGACTATCGTGGAGAGATACACGTCACAGGGTGCTTCAGAAACATGAAGGCTTTATTGGTGGCACCTTGCATGATTTTGGTTAGTGTTGTGAGACACAGAGGATTGCAATGACATTTCTGGACAGTAATACGATGAATGGCCACTTGATAGTTGGGTGCTTTCTCTGATTTTCCAATGGCTGGGAGAGATATTTCTGCTGATGTGTGCCATCAAACCAGTGGAGTATTGTGAACCTGACCAAGATGACAAATCAAGAGAGGTGCTCCTTCTGGAATAAAAGAGACAAGAAACTTCTCTCGCCAGTGCACCTTCACCACAAAATGTGATGCTAGATTGTCCTCTTCCAGACAAAGTTTGTCATTAGAAATAGTGGCCAACTAGCTATTTTGCAGATCATGTGGATATATTTCACAGGTATGTAGAAATGGGCAATGATGATCATACAGAATGGCAGCTCATATTCCAGGATTCATGAAATCCATCCCTATTTCTAACTACACCCACAGTGGGCAGGACAGCCCTATGGCTGACAGCTGTAAACCATGCGATAATAACTCAGAAGATCTGGGTAATCACCGAGCAGCAGCAGGCATTTGTGTGAGTTGACCGCATAGGGCAAAACAGAGTACCACATACATGGTCACTCAATATGGGTTTGGCTGACTACAATAAGTGCACGAGTGATCTCCAACAAGATAATGGAGTCACCAAGATGAGAGTCCTGCACAGCGTGATATGGCAACCGAACACCACAATGTCAATGACTTATCTGCTTATGTAGTTTTGCCAGGACCAGCAAAAGTAACTGATGGAGAATGCTGACACTTTGCGGTCAGATGAGTGAACTGCCTAAATTGTTGAAATTTCTTCATCTAGGTATACCTCATTAGACATTCAACTAACGAAATCATCTGCACTGATAAAAATTGTCAAAATGGTCATTTGTAAGGGACTGTATACTGCATAAATGAATCCTGTCTCACGGTTATATCATAGTGAATCACAGTTCTGATGCTGGAGTTGTTGTGTCTTTAATCGGAAATTGCTCAAGTGGGATTTCATTGGTGTTCTTGATGATTACTATTCATGACTAATAAGAAATCATGCCAATTGATATGGTAAATTACAAGGTTGTGGGCTGGCCTATCTTATGATGAATAGCCTGAGTGAGATTTTGAACATGATGCATTGAAGGGCTTTGAATTATTTGTCAGCAGTGAATATCAGGTGTACCGGAAACCTAAGGTCATATACGTATTTCGAAGTCAAAAGCATGAATAAGCACCAGTCAACCCCTTTCAGATGAACCACAGAATCCGGGCAATATGTCATAACACATGCTTTAATCAATTGCGGACTGCAGATTTGGCAATCAGATGGGGCAATAATATCTGTCATGGTGATATTGAATGGTTGTTTCTTAATATGAGACACTGGCTTACAGATCCCTCGCAAACCACCACTGCTGATCCCATTTCATGGAAGTGCAGGTGGACTGGAGAATTATCGGCATATATATTGAGTTGTGTTATGACATACCCAGCACGACATATTTCTGAATCCAAATCGGCAAGGAAGCAGTCTAAGAGAGATTCAGTACTTGTGTCAGAACATGAAACACGGATTGTTTTTCATCACAATGGCACAGCATTTGCTGGCAAATGATCAAAGTTCCGGCACACCAGAAAGTCCTGGACTCATATTGTTATTGCCATCACTGCATAATTGCCAATCCCATTCAGCAATCAAGACTGTCTACATGATACTGAGTTCCTGTATTAGAACATGAAATTTCGGCTCGCGTATATGTGGCAAAGCAGCAGCTTGTGCAGGACTATCATAGTTATTTGGGCATATCTCACATCCCCATCGCAGAAAGTTGCTGACAGAGAAATCACTCAGGTATTCATGGCTTAGCTGCAGCTTTCGCTGCTGGGTATGTCCTGGATTATGATTGAACTTCAGCTACAAATGAGATGGGTAATCTAGTTCAAAATGACGTTCTTCGATTTGTCTGAAGCCAACTTTGACAAGCTGCGACACATTATGGATGTATCATTTCAGCCCATGCACACCTCAACAGCAACAATCAGCCTCCAAAGCGTATGTACCCCAGCCTACAGTGTATGATTATTTCAGTTTGCTTTATCCTCATTACATTTTCTTCGGCTTTAAATCAGTGGACACTGTTCACACAGACTATCTTCACTCAGGACACGTCACATTTAGGTGCAGGCGGCTCAATTGGCATGACCTGTGCTACAATATCAAGCAATGCCTTATAGATATGTGAAGGCAGCCACCACAACACCTTGAACTATTAGCTCCATGTCAACTGTCCATTGGAGGAAGATAGCCGTGCACAACTAAACCATACCTGCATGGACCTGGCCCATTATCAACCTTACTTAACTCGACATTGGCTAAGTAGTATGTTAGGACCTCTGCTTCGAAATCCTGAAATACCTTCTACAACATTGAGCTCTGTCAAGAGAGGTGAAGATTGAGAGCGAGAATCTCAAAAGATAGATTCTGCTCAGTGACTGTACAGCATGACCGGAAACTCCCACTCACCCATGTACTGCACTGACTCAAAGCGGCCTATGACCTCAATGCAGTGAATGCAGCCTTAACTAGACTCTGACTAAATGTATGGTATGGTTGCCAAGACTCGTATCAGAAAACAGATTATGTGAATCATTCTCCATCATGTGCGAGGTTCGAAGCAATAGAATCTTGAATGCTCAGCTGAAGCCAAGACAACTTTGAACATTGCAATTAACTGTTAGAGTCAGGTGAGCCCGAAATCCCCAGCCAATGAATCTTACCATAACAATATAACATTTGGTGCACATTAATTGCTCAGAACTGCATGCCTGCAATCATCATTGCATAACCCGCACTGATATGACGTTACACCATGCATTCATACCATCATATCATATAGCTTTGAACCCAAACATACATTTATGTGCATTTTGTTGTATTGAGACTCATATGAATATGTGACTTAATGGTGTGCAACTTAGTACAAAGTAGGCGTACAATCAGAATGTGAGTAAGCATTTATTACTCAGTTGTTAGCAATCTTGCTGTCAATGAGTGCTTGAATCTAAAAGATTGGCACTGAATCATACATCGTATCTTATTATTCTTGCTCTAAACCTGGATCTCTAGGTGTTTATCTCTCCTTCGTATACCACATTCTCTCCCTCCTGCAATGAATGCAATATTGCGTTGGTGGACATTCTGTAGATATGGCCCAGATGAACACATGAAAGGCAAGTTGTGCTGACGATGTTGCCTCATCCACCACTAACATAGCTGCACCAGCCGGATACAAAATTCTAGCCTGGATACAAGTGTGTTCTCCCAGCAGGTATACCACATCCAGAGATTCATCATTCTCCATGATTGATAACAAACTCAGTATGACTCCTTGCAACTTAAGCATCAATCATTGTATTGCATTGGATTGGGTCGCCTCATATGGTTGAGCTTTCATGCATAATTAGAATGTTGAGAGAAGTCATATGTATCGACGTATGTTTGCTTTTAGGTTCTCAGGGCTCCATTTGGCAGGCGCAAAGGAATAGTTACTGTCTCAAGTGTTCTTCCAGTGCGTTAAGTTCAGGTGTGTCTGGTTCGATTCTGTGTTCATTGGCTTTAGCCAACCTCGAATTCTTGCATCCAGACAGAGTGTTGTTGGTAGCAGTTACTAACAGTTGGCATTAGGTATCCATCCATTCCGGCTCATGTGAACAAGGAATCCATCCATTCTGGTACACCTGACAATATATTCAAACACAATACTGGACTGCCATCCTCAATATAAGTATGACAGATTGAGGTCATCTCTTCTGAAATCTTCAAGGCACAGCTGGAATTGCATTCTCCTCAACTATGTGCAACTTGTTGCTCCATTTCTCCCGTTATACTACTGCACTTAATCTGATATTTTCTGCTTATACACTACTCTCTTCTACATTCTGCAACTGCCTATCTTCATTACAGCAAATGGAACCTTTGCCCAGCCAGGTGTGGAATCACTATTCACAAAACAATCAAGAAGCACACCTTGAAAGAGCACTCGCATTCAGGAAAGCACCAAATCTTTAATCTCATTGAATTGTTTGCCTTCCATTTATCTGTGTTGATGCAGCATATTGTGGACGACTAATGTCCAAGATAGCATTAATGAAGGAGGATGGTGATACTGATCAGGAGATCGGTGATGACAGAAGTGAGAGCAGCACTGAGCCCACCTTATCATCCGACATTGTGCATGAGGACTTGGATTACCAGCCAGAGGTTCTACTTCTAGGACACGCAAGCTGGGACAAGTCAGTAAGAACTACAAGGGATCCATTTCCAAAGAAACAGAGCCATGTGAACACTGTTATTGCAAGCCCTCCACATCCAAAATCCGTACAACTACTGTGAGCAACAGGTCTGGGAACCCCACCAGCGGTCCAGGTTTGAACAAGAAACATGACTCAGTTAGGTTCCAGTCCCATCCAAGAACCAGACTGCTGTGTGTTGCCATTCCAAACCCGTACCCGTACCCACCAACCGCCTGTTTCCCCTGGTTAGGGTAGACTTATCGGGTCTCATCACAGCTTCTGCTTGTCGCGTTGTTCGATTGATGATCACATTCAGATATCGTACTGATAATCGCACAATGTCAACAATAGTATGTCATTGCTTTTTTTGGATGCAGTGGCTGCCTTTATAATCAAAGAATAGAGAGAGACACACTCCCTGCCCCATTCTGGAAATGAGCATCAATGGAACATCAAGGAGTTGTGGCCTTGCAGCTTGAGCAATCTGAGCAGCCATTAGTTGCAGACAGTTAAGAATGAGGTAATGGCCGCCATTATCGGCAAAAGAAGAAGTAACAAGCTCCCTGCCCCATCATGAAAATTGTTGTCAATGGAGCGTCAACAATATGAGGTCTCACATCACAGGTAATGTAGGTGGCGCTTGATCGCAGCCCACCATTATGGAGTAGTTGGCAGCCACGCTAGGTGGATAAGCAAGCAACATTTCTGCAACAGCCTCTCTGACATTAACAACTCATTTCATTCACGATGCTGCATCTAACAGTTCATTTGCATTTTGGTGTAGAGCAGAGGTCAACATATTGTATATAGACAATAACTGACACATCGTGCTTCAATTACCCATGATGAAAGGCCAAATATCGTTGACACTCCTTAGACGCTCATTTTCATGATGGCACAAGTAGTGTGTCGCTATCTCTTTGTTCTATACAGGCGGCCAATACTTTGATAATATATAGTAATAACCAAATCGCTTTTGAATTACCAGACTTACAAGACTGTAATTTGATGAGGCTATGTTGATGCTCATAATCAGAATCGGGTAGGGAGCATGTAGTTCTCTCTTTTGCCTACAGGACCAGCCAATACCTCATTTATGAATGGCTGCAACCAATAGCCACTCAGAGTACCCATGATGCAACACCAAACATTGTTGACACTGCATTGACAGTCATTTTGCCATGGGCATATCCACAATATATTATCATTCACTTTGGCATAGTATAGCATTAATGGTGTTCTAGCCACCTTTGTACCATCTTCATGTACTTTCTTCTTCATCACTGCATTGTTCTTTAGTAATACATATAAACATATCCTTTGAAATATACTTTAAAGTGTCTGCTAATTGTACATAATAATACACTCGAAAATCCCATTCCATTTCATCAGTACTGGTCTATACTGTCAGGTTCGCGCAATAGGCTGCTGTCGTCACCACCATGGATGTCAGCTGCATTACCACACAGCAGATAGTGTACTAACCAGTTGATGGGCCTTCATCAGTCAGAAAATCTGGAATAAAATCATTATCATGCTTATGATCTTTGGTAAATTCATCACGATTTAACAGTTGAGTGCAGGGAAGAAGAGTATATATATACTCATAACCGGGTTGGATACCTTCGATTTCGGAAGCGTGAGTTCGCTGAATATCACCAAGAGGCACAGATGGGGTTCCAGGTAGATGTGGTTTTGGTTCTGGTATTAGCTATCTCAGTTGGTTTGGTGGAGGTGCACCCGTGCCTTTGCTGCTCCAGCATGTCCAGTGTTAGGGGTTCTCCCTTAGCAGTGTTAATGGTTAGGGTAAAACCGAAAGGTTATCACCATGCGGTGTGACCATTAGCTACGGTCATGCTAAGCACATCTCGATTGGACAAGCATGGGGCTTGGCG
>Ga0307514_10001259_pt1 | contig 33159 bp, 40 predicted proteins | sample 16_EM_MG_FD_203088 | JGI IMG/M metagenome (GOLD analysis project Ga0307514, IMG submission 203088) | Populus trichocarpa ectomycorrhiza microbial communities from riparian zone in the Pacific Northwest, United States - 16_EM | ecosystem: Host-associated > Plants > Roots > Unclassified | place... | reverse complement strand
CTGACGCATCCAAACGTTTCTGGCCCCCCCCCCCTTTTCATCCTTCTCTTATATATCATAAACCTACCAGGCCTCTCTGATCGCCAGACTGACCGAATAAAGGGACATAGTTGGTCCACCTAGATCGACGTGATAGCGACTGAATAGCTGGCTTTCCTCCGGTGTTCACTTAGGACCCAACAAACACCCTACTTAGGGGAAAAAAAGTAAAGGTCTAGTGGGAAAAAAAAAAGCAAACTCTCCTCTCGACTGCTATATTTTTTCACTACCCCTCTACCAGGCCTGGTTCAAATTCCTCTTTCGCATACTTGAACATTTCAGTTCTCGACCCTCAACACCTCTACAACTCACTTCGGCTACCTAGATTTATACAACCTCACTGCTATCGCCTTGTCTTCTGGGTGTTTGTCAGCCTAGTTCCTTCGTTTCTATCACAAACCCTTTCGCTTCGGCGTGATACCCTCGAAAATCACCAAGTTGGCGGGTTCTATCCTCTACAAGTTCTCTTTCGTCCGCCCTCTCCTCGGTCCACTGTACTGGGTCTGTGGAGGATCTGAGAAGCCACCATAACTAGCAAACCTTGACACTGAATAAGCATCTTGGTTCTTGTGTTCGGCGGCTCCTCTCTCTGGCTTCTCTCGGTCACCTGGCTCTTTTTTCATTCAAACTGGGTTAATTACTTTCTAAGGGGTCCTTCATCCCCCTTCAGCAGATTGCGAGTTGTGGTGCTCTTAGGTTGGAGAGCGGCCACAGGACTCACTCTGGCTTAATTTCGGGTCTTAATTGCACTTGGTATACGAAACCGAACCTCATATCAACAATTTTGAATACTGACTTAATAGTTCTTCTTGGTCTTTGGTAGTAGCGTCTTCGGTACGGTCAAGGCAATTGTTACATCCATTCCTTTTAGTTCTTTCAATCCATTCGACAAAACGGGCCTAGACAATAATATACAATGGATACTCCACGATCCACTCGCTCGGAATCTCCAGTCAACGCTCCAATGTCTGAATTAGACGACCACAGGAATCAACCGCATTCACTGCCTCGCTCTAACCAGTTGCCTTCTCCAACTACTATGATTGGTCGCAGCCCCAGTATCAGCATTGTGCCAACACCCCACGGCAGGCCGGACTTATCCGTTTTTACGTCTGAGCTAAGGCAGGCCTCCCGTTGTAGTTCCAGGGTATCCACTGAACATGCAATTGTGGATGAAGATGACGAAGAACCAGCAGTTGCATTCCCCGGCTCAGCAAGGCCCGGGATCGACCGAGGTGGGTCTGCTCTTCGTGGTCGTACTGATGGGCGCCAGTATGATTGGAAGCCGCCCTCTCGGTCAACCTCCCGCTCTCCATCACCACCAAACTCTGTGGAGGCATTTGCCGATCCCGAGCGCCGCCGTGATCGCTCTGGTACCGTCAGCAGCCATGCTCCTACGGAGTTGCTTCTCCAGCTCAGACGTACGGTCTCTAGACGAGCGACGTTTGATGATGGGGAGGGTGATGGACCGCTCCAGTCAAGGGCTTCTTCAGTACATGAAGGGCACGATGATGTTTGCTTTCCCATGCCAGATGAGAAGAAAAAGTCTGGTCCCATTGATTTTGAGGAAATGGAAGAGTTTGTGGCCGAGCAGAAGGTGTTGAGGAATGGTCAGCGGAAAATGAGCGTGTCTTCCACTATCCCCGGCAACGACTATTACAAGAACAAGGCTGATGGGGAGAGCAGTGGTGAAGATTCTGGGATTGGATATGGTTTGGGTGAGAAAGCTACCAAAGAAAACAGGGAAAGCCGCCCCAAGAACCCCGACCGCTTTACATTCTTTTCCTCATACATGGACTCAACCATCCATGTGCGAGAATTTGGCGACCTCCTGAATGAAGGAGAGACGTTTGAGGGACTTTTCCGGGGGGGTGAGGGGGTCTGGTGGCTCGACTGTTTCAACCCAACAGAGGACGAGCAGCGAATGTTGATGAAGGCATTCTCCGTGCATCCCCTTACCGCGGAAGATATTCGCGTTCAAGAAACACGCGAGAAGGTCGAACTTTTCAGGGCTTACTATTTTACTTGTTTCCGTTCCTTCGACCAGGACAAGACATCGGAGGAGTTTATGGAGCCAGTGAACGTATACATCATTGTCTTCCGTGAGGGAGTTCTGTCGTTCCATTTCAAGCCTGCTCCCCACTCTGCAAATGTGAGGAGGAGGATTGCTAAGTTGAGGGACTATGTAGCACTGTCCTCGGACTGGATTTGTTACGCCCTTATTGATGACATCACCGATTCTTTTGGACCAGTTATTCATCAAATCGAGCAGGAGACTGATGCGATCGAGGACGCCGTATTCGTAGCGAGGACCGATGATCACACCGTTATGTTGAAGCAGGTTGGCGAGTGTCGGAAGAAGGTCATGGGTCTGATGCGCCTACTTGGTGGAAAGGCAGATGTCATTAAGGGCTTTGCAAAGAGATGCAATGAACAGTACTCTGTTACTCCGCGTGGGGAGATTGGACTGTATCTGGGTGATATTCAAGGTAAATTCATCTTATTATATCATAAATCTGTAATCAGATAACTAACGGCTATGGAGCAGATCACATCATCACTATGATGGGTAATCTTGCTCACTTTGAGAAGATGCTCTCTCGATCCCACAGTAACTACCTTGCATACCTCTCTGTCGAGGCTATTCAGACGAACAACAGGGCAAACGAGGTTCTTGGGAAAATCACGACGATAGCCACGATCTTGGTTCCCCTGAACTTGATCTGTGGTCTGTTTGGAATGAACGTGTCGGTCCCTGGGGGACATGATGGGGGGGATTTGTACTGGTTCTTTGGCATTGTAGGCACGATAATTACCTTTGTGATAGTGAGCTATCTCTATGCGAAGAAGATGAAGTATGTATAATTTCATTCTTTTGGGCGAGAAATACGAAGGGGGAAAGGAGGCTGGTAGGGTGGTGAGTTTTAGCCTCGGGTTGGATTGGTCTGATTGGTTGGCAGAGGTTTGTTGTGGTCAGTCATGTCGTTGATGGGGGTGATAGTGATTATGGGCAGTAATTGTGCTTTTTTTTTTTTTGGTAGGTCCTTTTGTTGAACATTATATCCAGTTCTTTTACTGTGTTTCATGTGTGGTTTTACAGATATATCATGGTTTTTCGACTAGACATTTTCCTTCGTGTTCTCTTGTTATACTTGCGCGGATGGGATATATACGAAGGAATGTAAATTTGAGATTTAGTTACGAAAAAAAAGTTTAGAGGAGATAGTTACTTGGTATTTATTTTGGGGTTTTTTCTTTTTGAAGAACATTTTATGTGTACTCGCATTACAATGCATACCCACATTAGAGAGCGACTACAGTAGTATGCGACGCTCGGATATATCATTACTTTCTCCACAATTCCGCAAAAGGTTTTGTGGTATTCATAACCTCACAATCTTAAGAGTGCGATACTTTGTCTGCAAAAGATGAGAAAGTAAAGTACTAAGTACTAGGCCATCTAAACTGCCACTTTTTTACAGAATTTCAGAATTTAGCAATTCAATGAAATATTTTCCACTCCACAACACTCAAGGGACCTATCAATGTTTGCACCTCCAGTGAGGGTACAAGGCACCCACCATACAAATTTGTATGGGAAAGGCACTTGGCGACCATCTTGAGAAGGTTCTGAATTTAGAATTATGGTGAGCTGGAGTTACCCTCAAATGACATGCGTTGCGATGGGAAAAACTGAAACCCCAAACAGATAAACCCCACAGCCATCCAACCCTTGAAAAGTGCGCAATGCAATGCGTAAAGATATTTTGAAAATGTCACCCACACCAAACTCATTTTAAGCTACCTATTCCCGCTCCTGCCCGCTCACTTCCATCCAGTCCCCATGTCCTCCGCCGTAGAATTAGTCTCCACAGCTTTCCCCTCTCCCTTAACCCTCTCCATCTCCTTGTTATACGCCTTTTCATAAACACCCTCATCTGTCCCCGTCGGGCTCTCACTAACCATAAACTCCTGCTCCCCCACTGGCTCTTTTCCGGGCCCAATACACAAAAATGGAATTGTCTGATCCAAAGGTGAATGTGTATGTACTATCTCTCTTTCCTTCACTCCGGGGATAGTAAGGCCATCGCAGTTCTGCTTTGTTTCGGCTCTTTCTTCACCCCCGCTGTCTTCTAGCACAACAGCACTATCCATTCTCCGTGGTTGTGGGGCGACGATAACATTCTCAGGCCCCCCCTCTTGGCCCTCATTCTGCCTAACAATAATCTGCCTATGGATTCCCTCCGTGGCTAAACGCACCCCTGTATACTTCACAGGGTTACTAATATTCTCATCCAAGCTCTTGGATCTTTGTGGCTGAGGCTCAGCAACAGGTGGATCAGCGAGATGACTTCCGGCTGATGGGAAAGCTTTCTCACGTGCAGCCCGGCGAGCGCGGAGGGCTTTCAGCTTGTTGACGGCTTTGACTACGGTCATGACGTGGCGTATGGATTTGGTGATTGCACCGTTAAGCTCCTCTTCGGTGGGGACGAGTATGGCAGTGGTGTTTTCTTCGTAGGAGAGAAGGTTGTCTTCACCGTAGCGGGTTACCCAAGGGTGCTCCTAGAAGGATGATGTGATTAGATGATAGAGATTAAGGGTGGGATATAATGTGAGGGTGTTACCCTCAATTGGCGTATTTTAATCCTTGTTTCGGGATTTTTATCTAGTAGTCGAAAAAAGAGGTCTTTCAAATCCTCATTATCCGTGGGGACCTCAGGACTGCCACAGAGCGTCAGTAGATATTTCTTCCTAAGAAGTGCACCCGCGGGGACTTACGCTTTCTCCCTGATGGCGTCGTACAGCTCTAGGACTCCCGTATAGTTAAACGGAAGGCACCCAAAGCACAAGCAGTAGAGAGAAACTCCCATAGACCACACATCCGCAGCCTCCCCACTAACTTCACCATGCCCCACCTTACACAATTCAGGAGGTAAGAACGCAGGACTTCCCGCAGATTTGCCCGTAAACATATTTGTCCCCATCTTGAAAAACTCACTGACTCCAAAATCAACAATTTTCAAGCAGTTGTCTTCTGTTAGGAGTAAGTTATCTGGCTTAATATCACGATGTATTATTCCTTGCGAGTGCACTGAGCATATGGTTAATATAAAAATACCAAGATTTGCGGGGCTGGGAAAGGCCGGAGGCATACAGTATTCTATCCCTAGAATCATATCTCTAAACCACAACCGACACTGCTCCTCTGTATATGGCTCCGTTTTCTCACCAAGCCCAATCTTCATAATCACACCTTTCGAGCAATATTCCATAACCATGTAAAGCGAGTCTCCATCTGGGTCATCCAGCACTTCATAAAGCTTGACAATATTCTCATGATCCAACTTCTTCATAATCGCAATCTCCTCTCTTATGAGATACAGCGGATTCCCATTCTCTTCCTCATTATGAATTTGCGATGCTGATCTCCGATGGCCGTAGGGGAGAAGTAGCCGAGGACCACCTCGGCACTGTGCTTGGTGAGGCCGCCGGAGGATGTTGGATTGTGAGCGTTTCCGGAGGCGGGATTTGGAGAATTCTTTGATTGCCTAGGGACGCATTGATGCTGGAGCTTAGAAATAGGTCTCTTATTGGGGTCCCTTCGGGGTATGTGTCTGCTTTTTTGAGGGGAGATCATAGGTAATAGAGAAGGAGAGTCAAGTACATATTCCTGACTGGACTGATCCACAGCTAGGTGGACGGCCCCGTATGATCCACGCCCGATTTCTTGCTTAATTGTATACCTAGATTCGACTCCGTATAAGTAAGTATGGGTACCTCTAAAGAAAGTAAAATAGCCTGGTTCGGTGGTCTCGGACATACTGGTTAATCCGCATCCCATTATCCTCATCACCATAGTCTAAGCATGCATCTAATGTCTCTTTGACTGCTCTTGGTCCCATCGACTGCGCACGTTTGTGATGTCGTAGGGGTGAATAGTATCCATTTGGTATATTGGGCATAGGGCTCGTCTCGCTCCGTGACGGCATTACAGCGGGGAATGTCTTGCTACGAGCACTCGATCCTCCAGGCTGCGCATTGGGGTTTGTTTCTGCCATTACTGCGGGATGAGGAAAAAACCAATCACCACCGTGACAAACGCTGATACCAGTGGGGCCGATAGCTTGACGTTGAATATGCAATGGTGCTGGGGATTAATAAATGTTCGAAATCCCCGCCACTACGCCCTGCCAAGTTGATTGACTGAACTGTGCATATTGGACCGTCATATTGTATACCTTGGAGCGGCAGCACATCGCTAACATCATTTCGAAGCCTTAGGCTCCACAGACGTATAGACTCAAAAAAAAAAACACATTTCGGAAAACAAATGTCTCTCGAGACCTGTACATGACTCGCCAAATACATGACTCTACTACTATACCCTGCCCCACCAAAATTGAAAAGCTCCGACCACAATGCCCTCTCGAAACCTCCCCAACATCATTATCACTGGCACTCCTGGTGTCGGTACGTAATAACTTCCCATTTCCTATATTTACCCAATTACAACGTGACTTCTCAACAAGACAATTGTGCCCAGGCAAAACCACCCACGCCCAGCTCCTCGCCGACCTCACCCCTCTCAAACACCTCTCCATCAACGACATCGTCAAAGACAAAGGCTGTCACACCAGTTTCGACGAAGAATTCAAATCATGGATCGTTGACGAGGATAAGCTTCTAGATGAGATCGAGGACGAAGTGAAAAAGGGCGGCAATATTATCGATTGGCATGCATGTGATTTGTTTCCTTGCAGCTGGATTGATTTAGTGGTAGTGTTGCGGACGGATAACACGATTCTTTTTGATCGTTTGACGGAGCGGTACTGGGCCTTCTCTTTTTAACATAACTTAACACAACAAGTATAGGGAATTGACTATATGCGCAGTAAATACCACGAAGCAAAAATCACTGAAAACATCGACGCAGAAATAATGCAAGTCATCCTCGAAGAAGCCCGAGAATCCTATGACCCTAAGATTGTTATCGAGTTACAGAGTGACAGTGCGGAAGAAGTCGACTCGAACGTGGAGAGGATCAAGGCGTGGTATGAGGCATGGATGAAGGACAATGGCGGAAAGGAGGATGGTGATGAGGAATGAATGCCCCATTGTTCCAACAGTCTGGTGGCTATTTCTGACATGGAAAGCAAAATTGGGAATTTTGCATCTCATTTTGTGGCAAAATGTTCTCTAAGATATCATAATATGAGATACAGGATTTAATGAAACGATTCCCGTCTTACGGATCTGTGTGTAGCTGCTCTATGTCAGCTGTGCAGTCGCCGTTTTCTCAACCTTCATCCTGCACTCCAAGTGACTATATCGTGCTTAGGCCTCATGTTCTCTCAACCACACCGCCAGCTTCTCCAATGCCTTGCCTCTGTGCGAAATCTTATTCTTCTCCGCCTTATCCATCTCCGCGTATCTATATTCCACTGTCAGCCTGCCCCAGCTTCAACTACCCATAGGGGTTAAAAGAACATACGTCTGCCCCTCATACTCAAACACTGCGTCCCATCCAAAATCCCCCGGGCCCCGTGCTGGGACAATTCTCCCCTACGGCAAGCACATTTCTATATTAGTATGAACCCCTCCATATTTAGGGTATGTACTGCAAGGCATACCTTTGTTTTTCCCTGAAACAATACCACCTCTTTCCCCGGCCCCTCACAATACGCAAACGTACATATCGCTACTGCAGATTTATCGGGGTACGCTGCTAAAAGATTGTTTAAGCCTAGGATCATTAGTACTCAATCAACCCATTGTAGATCTTACACTTCGACGGGAGGAGATGCCTTCATGACCCAAGGACTTCATGAACCATTTTCTAAACATCCAGAATCAGCACCCCAACCTCCCTCTCTACTTCTGAATCATGGGTGTGCGGCGCACATATACACCCCTGGCAGCCCCTTCAACGCATTAAAACCCAACGCCGTATCCTCTACCAGCACAGGTCCGCCAACCTGTCCTCAAGACCATACATATTAGTCTCTGTTTCTCCACCTCTCAATACCTCCAAGCCACCCCATCCCTCTCTCCAATCCACAACTTACAATCTCTGCTGCTCTCCTACACTTTTCCATAGATACTTCCTCTACTGATCCCTGTAGCTCAGGCAAATCCAAATCGCGACTCTGCAACTCTACGGCCCCTTCGGTGGTTGCAGACAATATGGTCTGGACCTCACGGAGCTTATTAGAATTGCCGGTGATAAAGAGGAGGGTTTTTGGCATTTTTGGCAGGGATCGTGCTGTTGGTGATATATACAAGTAGTTAAGTTTAAAACTAGCAGCTCTCGCTTAAAAGATAAACAATCCACAGTCACACACCATCCCGAGCCCGGATAATCCTCCAAGGCTAAAAATAAATAAAAAAGAAATAAAGTCCATCGCAGTGTATAACCATCGAAATATTGCCTCCCAGAAAGAAAATGCGCCCACGTCCACACCCTTGCCCAGGGCCAATGATAGTCGATCCCTAGGACCAGGGTTTCTTTGTCATACACCGTGCTAGAGGCTACCTATAACGGCTTTTGAGAAATTCGTGCATGTGGAAGCCCACGATTATTCCCGTGTCCTTGTTATTAGGCAACATACTATCTCCCGACGAGGTGAGATCAGCATAAATTAGCTATTGCTCATGAGTGGTTCGTAATGATAGCATGTTGTCCCGTATGTAAAACTCAATCTTTCAAACGGGGCCACCTCATAGCCTAAGGCTCCCTTTGGGGGAAAGGCGTATAGACTCAAAAAAAAAAAAAGGAGAAAACAATTCGTAATGATTTAGGAAAGCAGCGTACGTACGTGAGTAGCTCAAATTCACGATATTTAAACAGGTAATTATCCCCACGTCGATGTAGCTTCAATAGTGCGTGCACGTTCACCTTAGAGCCAATTTTCGTCACCCCAACTAGGTCCCTAATCCCAGGGCAGGGGGAATAACTGGGGTCAAAAACGAGTAGGCTCCGGCTACCATTTGTATGTAGCTCAAGACCAACAATCGTCATAGAATGCCCTGTTCTCCGCTTGTTAGCTGCTGGCCCTGGGAGGTGAGTGATTTTACATACCTGCATGCTGGAAGTAGACCGGGGGCCTGCACGTTTGCAGTATCCGATCACTATTGCCCCTTGGCCGACCCTCTTCAAAATGTCTTTGTACAAAATCGTAAAGGGCCTCGTGCGCTGGTCGTCCCTCGCCTCTAGCAAGATGTTTTACACCACAGCTAAGAGCCACTCGATGTTAGCTGTTCCGAGGTGGATTTTGTGACATCAAGGTATAGCTTACGGTAATCCTGTACCCGCAAAGAGAGTTTCCGCCTATTTGTATCTGATCAGTCCCACTTACATGCTCTCAATCAAAGATCTTCATTACCTCAGATGTACCAATGTATTTACGGGTACCTCGGATACCCCCTGTTTCCAACTTTCCATGCGTATTGATTCCCATCTCCCATCCTCTCTCAATCAGATCTTGAAGTCTTATTATGGTGGGTATCATTCCCTGGAATGGGTGAAAGCCTTCTGCATATGCACCTTGAATATATGATATCATCATTTGGATATTCCTATAACCACAGAACCCGCCTTCTTTATGCATTTGTTTCCCAACATGCCGTACTGCTCCATCACATAACCAAGCATAAGATACGCGGTCATCCCTTTCCAAGAGCTTTGTAATTACTGGGATTAGGCCTGCGGTTTCATTCGCAACTGTATAAACCTCAACTAATGTACCGTTTGGTCCGAATCTCATATGTCTGTTGATGTGAGGACCTTTCAATAGGGCCTGGTAGAGTTCCAGGGGCATATGTTTCTCCGAGGCGTATGGGCCAAGCTCCGTTGTCTGCATAATCTACATTAGCTCGGTGTACTCGGTTCAACATTTGATCACGTGCTCACCCCAAGTTTCTTGGACTTGGATTTCTTCCGAGGCTGCTCCTCGCCAGTTTTACTGTGTTCCTTGTGGTGCGAATGTGAGCTACTGCTGGTATGTATTTCTGAATGAGAATGTCGTGTCTTGCGTTTTGGTGATGATGACGATGACGATGTAGGTGCTGGAGATCTCTCAGATCTAGATCTAGTGCTTCTTAAACGAATCAGGGATTTCGAGTTTCCGCTAGTTTCCACAGCTCGAGTATGGGAACGTCCACTAGATCTAGGTCGCTCGTCGCCCGAGTCTGTGAGGGCTACTCGTTCTGCTAGATGCATGTCCAAATGGGTTTGAAACTCTTGCCGGAGGACTGGTTCCCCGCATGTTTCCTCCGTGCATAGCACATAGCCTGAACTCCCATCCTCTATCAGTTCCATAACTTGCGCCTTTTCTTCTTCGACAATAAATGGCGAATCTGGGGTATGAAAGGACTCGATGTGGAACTGAATCTTGTAAAGTATAGGATTGTGAAATCCGCAAAATGGGCATACCATTACCTCCGGCGTTTCTGGCTGGTGGTATCGTGGGGAACTCATCCTGAAAGAGAAATGGTACACTGCTGTACACTAGCTGTCGTTGGCGTACCTAGTTGTGTGAATTTGTCTTTGTACAGTATGTATGGAGGCGAGGAAAATAATTTGCTTGTATGGGAACTTCCGGTCCAGCAATAGATGGCATAAGAAAAAAGCAACACAAATATATGTTGGTGCATGTAAAGTTTTGAAGAATCATTTAAATATGTAATCTGGTTCCTGTTTGTCGTCAGCCACCATGTCCCGATGAAGGCTTGGCGTCATTGACATGCATCTCCCATGACTATCAAAAATCAGATGAAGACTGCCACTACTACAGTAACTATAGACCTGAATGGCCGAGGCAGTAGAGCCCCCCAAAGTAGCCGATGTGGTTGCTTAAATATAGATAGGCCAGGTACCTTCTCACAGTGCATATATCTCTGTTAATTACAAGATGGCCGAACTTCGTTTTCCCAAATAGGGCACTTTCGCGTGCAAAATCGATCTGATTGCACACTTTCCATTAAGACACAGATACCGCGACTGCCTATGTTATCATACTAAATAAAGAGATGTGGGATTCAAGCTCCTCGGTCTCAACGATATAGTCCCAAAAATTCCCGTCGGCCGTGTTGATACCAATGATATGTTGCTGCCACCCTTCGTGGACATCCGGCTTCATCCATTCTAACGCTACAAAGTGCGAGACATTTGGAAACTTTCTGGGCAGGCAGACCGTACGAGCCCAGGCTAGTGGCGTCCAGGTGGTTTTCGAGATGACCCCACCTCCTTCGTGACAAAAGATGCGAAGGTTTCCTTCTCTGATGATGCTAGCAATGGCCGTGCGGTGGGGATAATACCCAGCTGGACGATATCCGCCTGACAGTTTCCCACGGCGTTAATCTTTATACGACTGTACCAAAATGCAATTGTCCTTTGAGGGCTGGGCACTGAACTTACCATGAACCCACATGTTCAGTGGATTCAACCACCACCAGGGCATATAATGGATTTCTGCGGGTTGACCGTTCTGCATTTGATAATACAAATGCAGGAAAGTCGAATTTGTGTGAGCGCCGAAAGTAAGTGTTGAGCCAGGAAGCGCATAAGGCAACTCTTTATATCCATGAACCCACCCAGGGTGGTGCGAATCGAACTTCAGTTCTTGAAGTTGTAAACGCTCGTCCTGGTAGAAGACTCTAATCCACAATTCATCTGCTCCGGCACGACTGTGTCCTGCGACGAGTCCTGACTGGGGGTGAGTGGCAACCTTCAAAGGCGTGAGTCCACTATGCTGACCCTCGGCCCATGAGAAACCATCACTACACAATACCTAAGAGTTGTTTTCCTTCATGTAAGTCCACATCCCTCAACTTCTTTCGGCTGGGTAGTTACCAGTCCCACGCGGCTTCTGAGGAGACATGGATAATATTAGCTGGGACACTCTACCTCTCTAATTAAGTTCGACCGATCCAAATAAAACAGGCGTTTCTATAAGGATACATTAGTCAACAGCCTGTCAATATATATTTTTCTATTTTAACACTCTCAGATATCTCGAAGGTGGGGTCCGTGGAAGGCCTTACTTCAATTCCATTGGCCCACACTATCACGGTCAATGGTGATTCCATTTTCGCTCCATCAGTCACAAAATTGCTCCTAGTAAGCTCCCAATGTAGATTGCCTCTCAGAAGCAATGATTCGCGAATGATTCCTGTTGGGACAATCCACGATAGGTCTTAATGAGCCTATGCCAGTGTAACTAGCCTGCAAGTCATTCCCCCCAGGCGAATAGTCTACCTTTATCATCCTGCCAGTACACACAAAGATATCTTCCCTGTGAGTCTTGGTACGACGCAGCAGCAATCCTGGATCCAGGAAGAACAGACAGTGGAGTTCCATGGCTTGACTTGCTGGGAAGCTCTTTTTCACCCCAACGGTCAGTACAAATAAGTTGATAGTTACTAACTAGAAAGGACTAACCAGTGCGGGTTGGGGTCCAAACAGACTCAGCTGCGGTGCTGGAGCCCCACGTCTCCAGCTCTGTAGGGTCTACAGGTGACTCCATGTTGATTAGTCTGGTTGGCATGTTGATCACAAAAGTTGATGTCGTAGCAGGATGCAGGTTGTATGCACGCCAGTCACGTGCCACTGCATGTGGTTTGTAATCGCATCCCCACCAAGTTTAGTCTTATGCCAAGCCTCCCTTTATCGACTCAATACAACACGTGCTGAAGGTAACCAGCATACGACCACTCAGGGAGTGTTGGAGCTCGCATTACACATGCTGTTGCTTTCTCGTGCGCAGCGATTTAAGCTACCACACAAAAATAAATCGGTCTGGGGCACGAGAACAAGGGAGTAGTTGTTCTCGGTCCCAATCCAATCTCTTATCTACCTACGACCTACGCGCTAAAATAATTATAAGGGAGTAGTTACATCAAGCAAAACGAGCAAGTATCATGTGTTGGAATACCCTCACACCATGTCACGTGATTACTGGGAATCCTAATGTGGAAAGTGGTGGAATACGATCCTAATGGGGAAAGTCGTGGAAACAGACGAAGGATATAAGCGCAGGTTTTCGCATGTATTTACGGATAGTGCAGGTAGATTCAGATTTGGGGTTGCGTACACCCCACCAAGGAGTGGGCAAGGCTCTACAAAGTGGGGTTCGTACGAGCAATTGTGCAGTTTGAGCTACTGGGGACATGCTTCCCAGGTGGCGGACCAGACTGACTACAACAATCAGTCCCCAGAGCTTCGATGTATGTATACAGTATGTCGAGTGGGGATGTCTATTCAAATACCAGATGCATCCGTAATTTCGCGCGAAATTCGCACATGTTAACAAGGGTTGAAGGCTCAGGGTGGAGTTAAGAATGGCTCTGACAGCTAAGTAAGGGGCGCTGGTGGCCGGCCCTCTCTAACGAGATGCCAATCTGGATGAGACCGTTTTGGGCCTCTTCGAGCGAGGGTCTGGGTACAAAACTAGTTTCTATCGATGGTGCATATGGAGTTTAGCATAATGCCTGCATTCCAGTTGAGGCAACCTAGACTCAGACGTATCATGGCTTGCATTGATCGGTGTTGTTGGATCGAAGTATGCCGCACCAGAAGGGCGGGCCACCTGCGGGTCTGGGTTGAGAAGCAGAGGGGAAACATATTAACTACCCAGATACTACCGACGCAGTAGTTTTGTGCTTCCTGATGAGGGAGAATTGGCTATTGTTCTCCTCAGGACCCGCAAGTATCTATACTATAGGTATATTTGTACGTACGCAGCTGGACAGGCAGAAGCCCAGTGGTCTATGGCTTCCACAGAAATGTGAATACCTCATGAGCATCAATTATCTCCAATTGAGACGTAGGAAAAGTGGCACCAGTAATTGCAATTATTGAGAAGTACCGGGTTTTCGCCAGCGGCTTTCTTGGGGCAGTATGGGTAGGTAGTGTCTTAAGCAGAGAATATCTCCAGATGTAAAGTCCATCCGGATCTGCTTAGGAATAATGGAGGATAAGCACTACATGAATGTACCTATTCGGTACTCCGATGAGTTTCTATATCATGATGGTTGTATTAGTTAGTAATCGCGGATCCAGAGACTAAATTTAAAGCACAAAAACTAAAATATGTAGGACAGCTGCAGTTTACATTTGGCCTGCAGAACTTCATGGAGAGGGTCTGATAAATCGCTCAGAGCGAACTTGGAATAACGATACGAATGCCTTCCTGTAGTTAGCATATTGGTGGGAATCGAGCGGCATGCATCCCAAGTACTCGGCAAAAAGAGCAATTTTCTCTTATTTCGTGCCGGCACATGATGTTAATAATCTGTGGTATAAAGGCTAAATCAAACACTCCAAGAGACCTCTGGGGCAGAGGGGCCCATAATTCTGATCCCCTTTCTCTATTGTTTTGCGTGGTGTTTCGATTCCGAGTAAGCTCAAGTTATACTGTATCTGCTACAGTACAGTACTTAAGTACTCCCAATGCTATTCTAGAATTAACCCCCAATTGGTAGATATGCCAGTGGGGCCTGTGGCCAACATGTGTACATACTGTACATACACCCCACCAGCCAGACCATCCCCATGCTCCGAGAATTACTCATGTATGTACCTTAATTCATGTATCCAGGAATTGAACATTTGTGTCCATACCAAGATCTTGATCAAGACCCCAGATCCATACCCTTGTCTAAAACATGCCAGTACCCTCGGAACTCCCATGAGTTATTGCGGTCCATGCAGCTTACAGACCAGAATTCATTGGCCAGTCCGTGATAACTAGGAGTCTGGTTGGATAATTAGCTTGGTGTATGCTGCGTGCACCGCAATAATTTATCGTGGTACCGAGTTCTGGGTTATTCTGATCGTAAAGGCACGAGGACAATCTATTGTCTCATAACAATCAGCTGTCAGCCTGGTGTCCGGTCATATGGGGCAGCTCGGATCCCTGAATCTGCAGCTGCATCTGTTTGTTCTCATATCATCCTTTCCGATTAATTTGTATGGTGGCTCTCGAGACCTCCGAGGACAGGATATACACTACATGTAGAGTATATGGCAAATTGGAGGAGTTGCACATCTTATGCAAAAGCGTAGCCTGATTATGCAAGTGGTGTGTATACTAACCTCGATACTTTCCTATAGCTATGGCTGTTCTTGGTGCTGAGACTCCGTCTGAATAGCAGAACCGTGTGCACCTTTTGGCCCTCTTGACTTCATCTGTTGAGTGACGCTGGCGCCGGGTACTATTTGTGATCTCCTACGTACAACAAATAGACCATATATGTATATTCCGGTTCTGATCATTTCATTTTTCGAATACTTTCTCATCAAGCGGAAATATATATTCCACTCCTTCAATAATTCAGACTCCGAGATGCAGTATCATAAGCAGAGGAAAGCTACAGCAGCAGTGGGACCTGGGCAAAAGTGAGGTTTTTAGAACAATTAAAACGAATGGTTCTTGATTCCAATTATCTACCATAGTTTCCCAGGTCTAAATATATGATCAGGAGATGTCTTTTCTTAGAAATAATAGGCTTGACCAGAGTGATTCACATGTAACTTGGAGTAGTGGGCATCCCCATACAAATTTTGCCAAGACCACACCTTATCTTCTATTATAAATAGCTTTCGATATAATAAATCAACTATCGAAGCTTCACGCCAACTGCTTTCCTCCTGGGTGAGTGATTATGGTTGAAAACTGGCCAGTTTTGCCCTAAAATCGCAAGTGTCCAGTAGTACTAATGAGCAAGCCCAAGCATGCTATATATTCTCTCTGTACCTTGAAGAAAGCCCATCCCTCAGCTCTTGCTTCAGATATCTAATAGCCTGTGCATATGTACTTCCTTCGTGAGTCCCATGGCCAAGAGTATACCTACCAATCAAGGAAACGGGCAGGCCATCTACTAGTAGATTTCTATCACACAGCTAGGTAGCTACCAATGCAGTCCGTTTTATGGAACTGTTATAACTAATAAGATATGCGTGTGACTGATGTGCAGTGAGAGAACAGTGTATCCACTGACATGACTAGTTATCGCCTTTCACATAGAACGCTTATAGATTCGAGGTGTATATTCCGGACAGTATGTAGTTGTTGCCTTTGTTGCCTCGACCGTGAGTAGCCAGCCCACGGGAGCAAGTTCCAGCCTGATACTCAAATGTATTGCAGACTGAGGAAATTAAATAGATGTGGGTTGTGACATGCGCGGAGTCTAGTTATGCAATTTAAGTAGGTTCATCGATTTTCTACCACAAAAAATAAATCGGTCTGGGCACGAGAACAGGTTCATCCTGAGTTAGAACTCCAAATAGTATGCAGTATTTTGCAATCTGCCCAACAAAATTACTGTATGTAAGTGTAGGGGAAGATAGGTTTTCCTGTCATGATCACTGTAAGGACACTTATGACCAATAGTTAATATAGTAATACTATCACAAGCATCTTGACCACAGGATGTGTGATATATCGAAGTCAGGCCCCATAGGCCCAGCCTTATAGATTGTGCACCATAGTCTCATACCAAGGCCCTGATCTCATTGCTATTACAAGTAACTGAGCTGATTGATCAATTGCAATGCCAAGCACCATACAAAAACTTTTAATAGCCATTGGTACTTTGCTCTCTAATTATTGAGTGATACTACTGTACATACCCAATCCTTTCTCGCGAGAATCTGGTTTGGAATGTCTCTTAGCTTGCGAGTGAATTTCACTCTTGTGCCCAGCATTTGGTGGCTATTTTTTGATTTACAACATCCTGCAGCTCAGAAGCTGCCGCCACGCCCAACTCTCACTGCCATATATACCGCCCCTTCCGCAAACTACCACCCTTCCCACTGCTCTATTCCTGCTTCTCTTGCTCGTTGCCTTTTGCTACACACCCACTAGGGAAATACCTCCGCTTCTTTAAGATCTTTAATTACCAAGTTCAAGTCCATATTATCTAATCAAGCGTGCGGCCTCTTCGTCAACACAAGCAAGAGCGAGTTGCTACCACGGCCAATATATCGGGATCCGTTCAAACTTTAGTCCCTTACGGAAAGGTTTCCTTGGACTCAGCAGTTTGTTGACTTGGTGTGAAGTCAGTTTCTTGCCACTAATTACAGGACCTAGCCCTTTAGAATTTTTTTTTTGAAAGCGCAGTGTGCATCTCTATCCGCTTTTTCTCTGCAGAAAAAGAAATCTCGTCGCAGCGGGCCACAAGCCTGCCCTTGTACCTAAACGCTGAGAAGAAAAGCAAACGTTTATTCAGGGCTTACGGCAGGGAGCACGAGCCCCAAAAGCAAGCAAGAAAGCAGATAGACAAGCACAGGAGTATCGGGACCCCCGTCGTCGTCTGAGCAGCATCTCAGCACCTCCCATTCGCTCCTCACAAAGCTCCTTGTTTGTCACCATCACCGCCCACAGAGTACTTCCCCGCATTTCTGTCAGCCAGGTGTTGCTCCAGTCATTCAAATTGTTAGCTCTCTTCACGTTTCAAGATTTTCGGTTATTCTGCTCCAGATTTGATTTGCTGCTTTACTACAAAGCTACCACCACCATATAGCTTTTCCAGCTCTTCTCACTCATCCCTCTTACTACACCCTAATCATCCATCCATTTTGTACCGATAACAATATGCCAGACGAGCCCCCACTCACCACCTCAAAGGCGTCTATAAAGTCAAACTCATCTTTGACGGCACCTTCGCCAAACATGGGGCTGTCCCCCATAAACACACACTCAGCTGCGCCATCACCAGCGACTTCCCCAGTTCTGAAGCCAGGTACGGCGAAAGCACCATCTATGCTCAGCCTTACTCCTCAACCCCCGAACGGTGTCTCACAGCCAAAACAATCAATATCTTCCAGGTTTCAGCGTATGTTTTCGCAAACAAGCACGAAAGCCAGCAACACTGAAAAGCGGGAAAAAATACCCTGTACAGATGGAAAAACGGATGGGAGTGCATCGGATACAGATGCTTCAGGCTCGAGTGAAAAAAAACACGAAACAAGGCCACTACCAGAGAGGAAAGGCTCAATTACTGGCCTTACTGGCCTTGGTGGAGAAAAGAAAGAACAGAAACGCTTCGAGATGCTTCCCGGTGGATCCCATGAGCATCATTTGCGCAGTGCTAAGAGGCAGGAGAAGCTGTCAGACATGCTTCGAGATATGATTGTGGGAAAAAAGAAAGGCGAAGACTTCCACCCCGTCGAGCCAGACCGCCTAAGTTTAGTATCCAGCTTCATGGATCAAATGAAGAGCGATAAATTGGCTTCTGAGCGAAAAGGCGGGCCTAATTCCACCGCCTCTTTAGTTGAGAAGTATGGGAAGTGTCAGGAAATCATCGGGCGTGGCGCCTTTGGGATCGTACGAATATCTCACAAAGTGGACCCCGTTAGTGGACAGACGGAGCAACTTTATGCTGTGAAGGAATTCCGTCGGAAACCGTCGGAATCTGCGAAGAAATATCAGAAGCGATTAACATCTGAATTTTGCATCTCATCTTCCTTGCGCCACCCCAATGTTATACACACTCTTGATCTCCTGCAGGATTCGAAGGGTGACTATTGCGAGGTCATGGAGTTCTGTGCTGGAGGTGACTTGTATACCCTGATCCTCACGGCTGGAAAATTGGAGGTAGCAGAAGCAGATTGCTACTTTAAGCAACTTATGCGTGGGGTCGAGTACATGCACGAGATGGGGGTTGCTCATCGGGATCTGAAGCCCGAGAACCTTCTACTTACTACACGCGGTGCGCTCAAGATTACAGATTTCGGAAATGGCGAGTGCTTTCGTATGGCCTGGGAGAAGGAACCACATATGACGGCCGGCCTTTGTGGCTCTGCACCATATATAGCACCAGAGGAATATACAGATAAGGAATTCGACCCTAGAGCTGTCGACGTCTGGGCGACTGGTGTGATTTATATGGCAATGAGGACTGGGAGACACCTCTGGAGGCTTGCGAAGCGTGGAGAAGACGAATTCTTCGAAAAGTATCTCGAGGGAAGAAAGGGCGAAGAGGGATACCAGCCCATCGAGAGTCTTCATAGAGTTAGTGCCTCATGTTGAGTACAAACTAGCCGCTTAGAGACAGATGAACTGACTCACAACAGGCACGCTGTCGCAACGTCATATACTCAATATTAGACCCCAACCCAGCCAGGCGCATCACAGCCCAGCAGGTTCTGAAGTCAGAATGGGGTAGAGATATCACTCTTTGCAAGGCCGGAGAAGAAGGTCTGATCTAACAAGGAAAAGATGCAAACATGGTTCTAAAACAATCATAGGTCTTTGATTTAAAGTCCGGCCTCATAAAATGCACCTTTAATCACATATACCGCCAGTTACATTCGCATCACGAATAAGGTCCGCACGTGTGGAGTCTAACGACCCTTTTTTGATTTTCTCATCCCTCTATCCCGTTACTTATTTCATTATCTTTCTTTTGTTTCACTCACTCGTCATAGCTTTCGCAAGAGTTGATTACAGTTGGCGTTCCAAGGGGGCAGGTGAGGATAAATGGTACTTATTATTTATATAAGTTTACTATTGGGAAGGAATCCAAACGGAGTCCAACACTGGTGGGATTGGTTTCTTGCTCGATATTTACTTCGTTCATGCGTTACAAGTCTCCTTCTCTTCTATTTTCTATTCATCTATAGGTGCTTCCTTACATTGGTCAACCAATGGTAGCCTGACTTTTTTTATCTTGTTTATATGCAAGTTTCTGTGTGAGAGTAGAGAGTTTTCTGTAAGATTACGAAGCAAGGCCATGCAGCCACAGATTCCATCATCTTAGGAATAAAAAATTGTCATGCCATAGGGCTCTACGTGGAGAGCGGCTTGTGCCAACCAGACTATGCCATAGGTACTCTGTATGGCCTCTTTCGGGGGAAAGGCGTATAGACTCAAAAAAAAAAAAAAAACTCTGTACAGCCCCCGCCCAAAAAGGGGGGAAAAACTCTGTACGGCACACATGCAACACTGCACTCGGTTGTTGGGGCTAACCTGCTGTTGAACCCTGCACAGCCACAGCTGCGCCTGTCCTCGTGTGGCATCGAAACTTGCGCGGAGAGTAGATCTTCTCATCATCGGACACAAGTCTATACACGAGCACAATTCCAATCCTCAAACCTTTTTCTACCTTAATATTTACCTACCGCGGGCCTTCCAAGGGTCAAAGAACGGTAACTGGCGACATACTGGTACCACTTACAGCTGCATTGAGAGGAGGAATAACCTTACTGCATCAACACACAAAAGCACCCAGAACACCAAAGCCATGAGTTGGGCAGGTACCGTCCACGTCTTCCGGCAATTTCAGGAGTATACTAGGGGGCAAATTATCTCACGCCATGGAGTACAGGGTTCAAAAAAACGGTTAATCGGGCTACAGTGCAGGTGATGATGAAGGCCGGTATGGGGCACCCTCATACTCCCCCACTTGGAACATTATGTCCACAATTTTCCTCATACTACGGGTAACATCAGTTTGTAAACTGGGCGAGCTACTAATGCTGTGCGACTGGGATCACCAGGGCAAATCGAAAAGACTAGCGACCGCGACTATGAGGTAGAAGAGAGGTGGGTAATCCAGCCTAAACATCTTCAAACCTGGCTAACCATACGCCCAGGAGGTTCCGTGCTATGGAGGCAGCTGCAAATAAGCTCCAAAAAGAAGCAAAGGGTTACCTAGATTCTCTAAGAGGTTTGCACTCATAATCTTCAGCTGAGCGAAATATCATTGGACGGTTGCATTTTTATGGGGATATTGGAACGGCTGGGACCTTGGGAAGAGGATCGACAGCAAGGAATATGTGCGGAGGCTCGAGCAATGCAACGGGGTGTCGTGGAGAGTCGCAGCGGAGCGACCTCCGAGGGCATTATCCGCTAACATTTGGATTGTTTGGCGTTTTTAGCTATGACTGCATCACAAATGCGGATTGCGGAAACTATCGATACATTCTACGGGGAAGCTGGTACACGGGACGGCGTCAGTCGATCATACAAACAAGCGGTGGAGGAACTCGATGCGGAGACAATTAAGGCACTGGATGGTCCATATAGGACCACTGTTGTTGAGCCGATCTCGCGATTTTGTGCATATTTTCCTGATATCAACGAATGTATGGCCTCCGCCAAAAGTTTACCGAGACATGACTTACCAAGGATAATGATAGGCATAAAAAAAAGGAACCACAAGCTCCTGGACTATGATCAGATGCGGGCAAAGGTTAAGAAACTCGTGGAAAAGCCTGATAATGACCCTGGCAAGCTCCCGAGAGTATGTCACACCCTATTATCTGCAATTGGGCTGCCAGGATGGACTACCCGTCATACGATCCGGATTAGCTAATTTATTTGTGCGATGACAGACTGAGAAGGAAGCGCAAATGGCAAAGGAGATTTATGAAGCCTTAAACGAGCAACTCACAACCGAGCTGCCTCAGCTCATTGATCTCAGGGTCCCATACCTAGACCCCTCATTTGAGGCATTAGTAAAGATTCAACTCAGATGTAAGACTATGATCGACCAAGTATCCGTAATGGGATTGGGGAACTGACAGTTCTTGTTTACGATAGTTTGTGCAGAGGCGTATTCAAGGATGGCGCAAGTATGCCATTTGGCAGCTTTAGTTAACTATTGGGTAGCGAGATGCTAATATTGGGATTCACTTTTGTAGGTGCAGCAATATCTAGACCCAGATACTAGAGAGCAGTATGCCCAAGGTCACTTGGATAATAGAGTTGAGCAGGTCAGCCAATTCTCTCAACTACCTCCCAACTTCCTTAAATGATGCTAATGTTTGCTCCCCGCAGGTTCTGCAAGAAATTCGTGACCTGAGCATTGCTGGTGCGACTTAGAATGGCGGTGGCAATAAGAGGTCGAGGAATTTTAAGGCATAGTGGTTCTGTTACTTGTCTGATGAGCCTATTGCCAACCACATGATGTTGATCATCCCCAGTGAGTGCTGGTTAACTAAGAGTATATCTATTTATTCCTCCTTGATCTACATCTGTGAGATGCGTTGCCCTGGGTACCTTTCTCCCCCACTCGGAAACAGCCCACCATACCATGATTGCCACCGCGAAGCCTGCATAGTGCAGCGATGATTATCTGTGTGGGTAGGAGCGTGGGGCACTCGGGCACTCTGTGTGGGGGCTTTTCTGGCGGTGCTTAGTATATCTAATCCCCAGCTCCTATTAAGGGCCTATTGACTTTTCATACCACTATTCATACCGTAGTATCGCCGCATAATTTTATTTAATTGTCTTGGCAGTTCAGAGAGTGAGTCGGGGGAAAGGCGTATAGACTCAAAAAAAAAAAAAAAAGGTTCAGAGAGAGAACAACCGTAGTATATACCGCATGCTCTGGGAAAGAACACTCCAATGTCGCTTTTTAAGACAGGCCGAGGAAAGTCGATATACAAGGTCCCAAAAAAGTGGCTTTAACGTGAGCTCGACCTAAGTATGTCTTAAAAAGCGACATGGAGTGTTCCATAATTGGAATGTCCGACCAGTCCCCGTGACTCTCAGCCTCACAAATACTAACCAGACTAGGTTTTACCATTCTATTCCCTCGTGCACCTACCATCTACAACGCGACTCCAAACGACGGCAGTTATGTGCAAGTGCGGGAGCAAACTACCACCACTCAGGTTTTGGGAGATTGCATTACTCTTCTTTGGATTGTTCTGCATTGGGCCATTCTACATCTTTTATAAGATCACAAAGGCATTTTCTGAAGAGGTGAAGTACCGGCTGGGAAAGACGAGGTGGATTGGAAAGGTTAAGAGGGGGTTAAGGTGGTTGAGGGTATAATAAAGGTAATTAATCTTCCGTTAGTGGATAGGTAGGCACTGCTACTACTCGATATTCCTCTCTGTTGCATCTCAGTAACCCTTTTAGTTATGCTATAGCTAAGTGAGTCCATCAAAGCGCCAGAACGAGCTCTCAATTGAAAAGGTAGACTTTCAGTCAGACCATCAAGACTGTTCCCAAGAAACCCAGAGCTCACCTAAACAATAACCCACCTCGGCTAGTGGTGCATTCACATCTGCACCGCAATCCACCATAACTACCCTCCGAAACAAGTTGTGCAACCAGACTACCGAAACAAGGGGACATATGTGTAAAGGTCTGGGTAACATTAGCACCTGCTAGTGGATAATGTTTGATTTGCTTGGACCATTACTTTTTATTGTTGCTCCGGGATGCTGGTTTATGTATCTGCGGCAGAGCTTCGTTAGCAAGTTAGAAATCGGAGAGTGGACTTCATCTCCCTATAAATTCTTCAGTTCTGGTATTTGTTGTGAGGGTGATCTTCACTTTACTAGAACTGGTCCAACATATCATTGCTCCTTTGCTCTGCTTGTGACAGGGGCATGAGGACTATGAGGCGGCCTAGGAACAAGAATTTCAGGTTCCTTTGGTGTTGTACTTTGTCCGATTTTTACCCCCTATAGGGCTGTTAGTGGTGGCGGCAAAGACATTGGAAATTGAGCCTCAATCGCCTTTGCGGCTCTGCCAGCGGAGCCCTTAAGGCTCTTCAATATCTATCCTTATCATTATTCCCTCGCATACTTGTTCCCATCATACTGCCTTGTGAAGATGTGGAAGTGTGACATTGACCCACCATCAGATTCATGAAAACCATCATTGCATTCCGTTCAAGATAATCGAGGCTCTCATTGAGGGAGTCAGTGAGGCCGAGTGGGCTAGTAAAGCGAGATTGTTGCATTTTACAAAGGAGGTACAAGGGTTAGGTAAGTAGTTGGGTTAAGAGGACAGAGGGAAGACTATCGGTACCCCACTTTTTCTGGTTCAAAGAATTATCCTCAACACTTAATTACCAACCCCTCACGCAAGCACAACTCGAAGCCTCACATCAAAGACATGAAGCGAAAATTGAACCGGGGGGAGCTCATCGTGGTCACCCTACTTTCGCCAGTCATGCTTGCTTACGATTTATTTGAGGAGATGATTTGGCGGTTGAGGAAGGCTATCACGCGGGGGCAGGGTAATGCCTAGAGCTAGGAGTGTGCTCTCGAAGAGGGCATACTTACTGTAGAGAGCGGGGAATACGAAATAAGTTGTGATTCAGTTATCACAACCAGTACATCTCCCTCTTATGCGATGAGCTAGCTGCCTGGTCGAGCTGTAATTTCTTTAGGCATGGTTTTGTTTCCTCTTCTTTTCCCTCAAGGGGTTGGCGGTAGATTGGATAAGATTGAGAATGTTTGACGCTCCACCTGTTGTTTCCACGTGGCTACAACTGCCACCCTTGGATTTATTTACGGAGTTTTGTGAAAAGCTACAACCTCAACTTCAGAAGTCTCACAACATCACCATATCCATAGTATCATTCGACGAAACTCTTCCGAGTCACACGACAGATACGTACACGCAATATATGGATTCTCGTCCGCCTGACCACTGGTGGAAGCTGAACCACCTAGTATTACTAATTTTGGCGATATGTGGCCTGTTCGGAGCAGCAGATACAGCAAAGAACCCCGGGAAAGTAAAGCTGACAAAGTTGAGCCGACTGACACTGAGGAATGGTCAAATGACGACAGGGAGAAGGGAAAGCCCGGTGCCACAGGTAGGTTGCCTTGTTTACTGCGTAACATGTATGGGTATGTGAGGTAGTGGTAGAGGGACAGTTATCAAATGGAGGAGTGGAGTTGTTGGAGGAATTGAGAAGTAAGGATTAGGACTTCTAGACTAATTCATTGCGTGCAATAGTTGAAATGTGTCGGTGGAGACGCAAAGGGCCTATTTGAAGTAGACGTGATGGTGTGCAAGAACCTCGGGAGGTAAATTGTGCCCTTTTTCCCTATGCCTCATCTTGTAGGTTCATGATAGCTAACATTGGCCTGTCATCAGTGATTATGGTGATGATGACGTTTCCTGGTCTTGCACTGCCGATGTCCCTGGCTACTTTAAACTCGGGAGTACGGACGTTCTCTGTGAAGGCTACGACCACCCGGACGACCCATACGTTCTTCGTGGCTCCTGTGGCGTGGAGTACCGTCTCCAGCTCACTGATACCGGATATGAGAAATTCGGTAACCGGGCATTCACTCCTGGGGGGATCTTCAATTCTGAGAGTAAGGTTGCCCGAGGTCTCAGCATATTGTTTGTGGCAATCTGGATTATTGCTGCTGTGGTTGGTTGCTGGCGGGGTATGCCACAGGCTGGGTTAGGTGGTGCTGGGGGCGGTGGTTGGGGGGGAGGTGGTGGTGCTGGCGGTGGAGGCGGGTGGGGAACGAGTAATGACCCACCACCGCCCCCATACCCTGGGACTGGCGGACCAAAGGTCTATCCAAGCAGCGGCATACCCTCGGGGCAGCAGGGGTGGAGGCCTGGGTTTTGGACGGGGGCGGCGGCGGGAGCGGCAGCGAGTCACCTACTTGGGAGGGGTAGGGATGACAGGAGGGATAGACATACTGATGGAAGTCGTGGCTGGGGTTTTGGGGAGTCGTCAACAGCTGGACCAAGTAGGAGTGGGGGTTGGGGTGGGAACACCAGTAATGGTGGTTATAGTGGAGGAGGTAGTGCGTCGAGGCCTTCGACAGGTTTCGGCCAGACAAGGAGAAGGTAAAGCGGTTTAAAGGTTATATTATTATCATTATTTCCTAAGAGAAGCTTGTGAAGCCTATTGGTCTCGTCTCTGTGCGACTGGGAGATCGAGGAGAAAGCCTTGCACTCTCATTCCAAGTGTGTATTATGTGGACAGAGGTCTAGGTCTCAAGGTACTTGTATATATAGTGCATCTGTACCCACTTGCGCTGTTGGGTCTATAATCTCACAAGCTCGTTCACATGATCCACAGGTGGAGCAGCTCAACCAGTACACTGGGAACCCCACTTGTTATGAGATAGCTTTGAGTTGAAGAGTCCATTTTACACCAAAAGTGTGGAAATATCCAAAACCAACAATGCAATGAATTCTTGAGATATTCGGTATATTAATATAGGCTATCAGGGGCTGCGAATTGAGTTAGAAATCATGGCTCTTGAACTGGTATTTTATCAGCTGGAACATTGTATGGGAAAAGGTACTTGGCAATCACTCCTCCCTAGGACATCTTTCATTTACATTACGGGAGTCCTTGATAGCAATTAAATCATGGAGTCTCGTGAGAACTGGGGTTGATAATGGTGCCCTCTCGCCAGACTAATGACCACCGACTATAAACACTGGGTGGTCATGTCTAGGGTCATGCCAACCTTCTATATAGATAAAAAAAAAGTAAGGTGACACATGTTTAGTGGGTTGCAGTCATATTAGGTGTTGGGGGACGGGACACTATCAAAAGCAACATGGCGCAGTGGAAGCGCGCCGGGCTCATAACCCGGAGGGCCCTCGATCGAAACGAGGTGTTGCTATCTCAAGGAGTTCGAACCCACCTCCTGACCTTTTCTTTTTTTCGTCCTGGAATGTATACTGTGGTAAGAATATTGGTTTAGGGTTGAAGTTCAGGGTAACCATCCTCCCACATACAATTGGAAAGTCAGGTGCCACTTGCGAAAAGCCCAGCCAAAGAGTGCCTTTGACCCACACAGCCCTAATGGTAACGAGGCCACATGCTCTTGGGGGAGTTTTAATATGGATAGGCATAGCCTCCAGGTGCATGTATACATACATATATTCTGAGAGCCCAGATTGCTTACCTAGGGAATATCTGCAGGGATCTCTACCACAAATATATACAAATAATTTACAACCCATAGTTCTGTTCTATTTTACTTCCTCGGTTTCTTCCTATTAGCACCCACGCTACTACTACTACTACCATCCACCTTCCTCTTCCCCCCCCAATCCTCTCTCACCTTCAACTTCGTTGGGTTCTCCTCTCCAACAACCCACCCTTCAACCTCACTAATCAGTGCCTCCAAAATCTCGATTTCCCCTTCGCGAACTTGCCTCGCCATTTCTACCCGCTTTTTCGTTCGCGCAGATACTTCCTCTCCTGAAACTAACCCTGGCTCAATTTTCTCCTTGGGTGGATACATCGCTAACCTTTTCCTTAATACTTCTCCAACACACTCTTTATATCCCCTCGCCTTCATGACCTTCTTCACCGAACTCGAAGAGGGTAAACTTGGCTCTTCACCCACAGGCTGTGTGAGCACAGCATATATCCATACCCACTCATTCGGGATATTTTCCGCCCCAGGGTCTGGGGCGGAGAGATCGAATGCATCTTCGAGGAGCTCTTCGTCGATGAGTAAGTCTACTCTTTTCAGTTGCTCTTCTGGAGATAAGGTAGGATTTTTCATCCCAATGATAGTTTCTGTGAGTAAATCCCCCCTGAGCTCTACAACATCGAATTGTGCATAGTTTTTTGTGACATACCCATATCTCCTTAAGAGATCTGATCTAGGGAGTGGGCCATAGTCGTTGTAGAGCGGTGTTTGTGCGGGGAGGTCATGTAGGGGGGACATGGTTAGTGATGATGGGTGTTGGAATAGTCGAGCATTGATTTTATCTGCGTCTGCATTGAGCAGGTCGGCAAGGGGGACCATGGCTTTGTAGTGTTGTGCATCTTCGCCTTCGTCTTCAGGATCGGAGTTATTGGTGGTGTTGGAGTGGGATACGTTTTTTTCGAGATCGAAGGAGTAGGACATGATACAGGATGCCATTCTGTGAGCGCAGGAGAGAAGGCTGGACTCATCTACCTCACCTGTTAAATTGTTAAATTGGAGTTCTGTGGTCTCAAATAAATCCTTGTAGGAGTTTATCACAGGGCCCAGGATGCTCCTGAATTTCTCTTCGGCCTCGTCTTTTCCGATTTTCCCGAGCACGGCGCTGCCAGTTAGGGCCTGGAGCTCCAGGGGGGTCCAGTACATGAGCGTGTCGAATTCCCGGGGGAAGAGGTCGATGTAGGGTTTCCATTCACTCTCGGGTCGGGTTTCATAGAGGAGGGCGAGGACGAGTGCCATCCAGGGGTTTTCCTGGTCGAGCTTTGTCATTACGTCGGGAATGAGATGGGTTGTGAGTGGGGAAGTGAGGACAGAGAGGGTACTGCTGTGGGGGAGGGTGAAGAGGAGGGATTCGGGGGTTAGAGGGGCGGTAGAGACTGGGATGGTGCTGGAGAGTTAGTAGTGATGGGTGGAAATGGTGATTGGGATACGTACTGACTCCTCGGCCGGCATTCTTAGAGCGTAGATCTAGGAGGGCGATGTTAGGGTTTATAGAGACTCCAGGGCGGGACTTCAGCCAAGTCATGAATCGTTCTGAGAGGACGTTGAAGTCATCTGGTTCAGTGGCATTGAGACCTGCCACGATAGTTGCTGCTTGGTTCACTGCTGTAGTCTCAGTATCGATATCCATTGCATCCGCCATCCTAGTGTGATTGATGGAGTTGTAATCATGATGTGAGGGGTGCTAACTTGCCAAGCCCAATGATATTGCGATATACTGCGGACATCATATAGTCACTGTAGCGAGATAAAAATCGATCACCTCTCCCAAGTACCATTATCAACAGCATTAAACCACTGCCCTGAAAACGCACAGGTATAATGACCACAGCAACCGCAACCCGCCATCTCCTCTTCCCCTCTCTCACCCTCCTCGGTGCCGGCGCCGGGCTAGCCTACACCCTCCCCCATCCCCTCCACCGCTGCGACTCCAACAGCAACACCTACCCTCCCTCGCCCACCACAAACTTCTCCATTCTCAACCCCACAAATTGGCGCCTTTTCCGCTCAGCCCCGCCACCTCCTCCCCCACCTCCAACGGCTATCAAAACTACATTCAACCCCGTCCATTATAGACAGCTGAGCTTTGGAAGTTTTATGGGGTTGTTTGCAGGGCTGGCGGTGGCGCGGTTTAGTAGGGCATTGGCGGTGACTGTGGGGTTGTTGGTGTGTATTGTTGAGGTATGCTTGAATCGTTGATGGGGTGAGGGTATGGGTCCTAGGTGCTCATGTGATGATTGGGGTGGGCAGTTTTTGGCATTGAAGGGGATACATATAATACCATACCAGCGCCTGGAAAAGTGGCTAGGGAAGATAAACTACAAGAGTGCGATTTTGGATAATATTGCGTTCAAGTACGTCGAGTTATCCCTTGAGCGCAGCCCAATGACTTTATCTTGGGCTTTGTTGCTAGTCCCATCCCGAACTCCGTCTTTACGGAAGCTCACTAACCTCCACTGGTGTGGCATAGAGTTGCCTTTGGTGCCGCATTCACCACAGCCGCCGCTGCCTCCTGGTAAACAATCTCCTCCATCCAACTCCAGGATGCCACATAGCACAGAGCGAGTATCGCTGTGGCGTAAGTCAGTAGGCCCAATTATTTTCTTGCAAAGCAGAAAGGCTTTGTCTACAGAATATTATGATCAATAGCACAAATGTTAATACCAATACAAAATATGCTGCGCAACTGGGGCATTTTACGTGCAAGGGCAACCCTGACAGTGTTACCCTCAACTCACGAAAGTAGATATGAAATGGACAAATCATGCGTCCTGAGAAGTCAGTTTATCAAGGGGGGAGTAAGATACCAGGACAGCATAAATGCTGGGGCTAGGGCAGGGCCGTGTGCTTAGGTAAAGATGACTTTCTCCTTATATATGTTTATAATCACAAATATGTAATCTGTGGATGGTTGGCCGAGTGGTTATGGCGACAGTTTTAAGTGCACCTGTACAATCACTGTTATCGAGAGATGCAAGGGTTCGAACCCCTTACCATCCAACATCTTTTTTGCATTTTCTAGCAATTTTTACTTTGATACTTCCCTTGATTGGTCCAGTTAACAAGAACTAGAATCGTTTTTCTAGAGGCCTTGAAGCTCATTTCCTAAACCCCCCCCCCCCCTTCCTGCAAGCCCATTATATATGCCTATATTAAAAATCGTAGGAATATCAAGAATATGACATGAGAACTTTAGCAAGAAAGGTACCTGCCTGAAAAGAAAAGAAGGGAAAAAAAACACCAAGCAGAAAACTGATGTATAGAATCATCGAGTAAAACCGCCACAGGCAATGCAAGTGACCTGTTCCCACTCCTCTATTTACTCCGCCGTAGCCTTATACAAAATCGTACTCACATACTACACTCAACAAGCCGTTATAATTCTGCACTCAGGTCAATGTCGGCCATGGGGCAACTCACCTTCTTCTTATACCTCGTCGTTGCACTCACTGCCAAAACGTGATTTTTGATGGAGCTTGTTGCCAAATGGTTGAGCACCACATGATTTGGGATTCCCAACACACTGTTATCATCCTTCAGATGGCTACTGCTATTCAATATAACCTTGCCTAACATCAACGGCAGTGTTGGTGGCGGAGCAACCTTCACCGCCCCCCCCGACTCTCCTCTATCACTACCATGCATCGCACTACTTGTAACTACATACCGATCCTGGTTCTCTTCGAAATCACGGAGGTACGCTGGGATGATGCCGGTATATCTTTGTGGTCGGGGTCGGGTGAAGGCAAACTGCTCATCTGCGGACAAGGTAGAGTGGGTATGAGGGTGGTCATGGTCGTGTTGTGATTGAGGTACTTGCGCCGGGCTGGGGTGCCGGTGAGCCTCGTTCTGAGGTGCGGCAGAGGGATGCTGTTGGTGTGGAGGTGGGGTATGATCAGGTGAAGGCTGTCGTGCTAGAGGCGCTGTGAGTATGTCATCTGCATTGACCTCGAGATAGTTGACTAAAATCCCTGTGGAATCAACGGCCGTGGGGAGGGTATCTGATGTTCGGAGTTCACCGTCCACAAGAAATTTGACGTGATGGGTCCCAGCTGGTAGGGGCACTATTGCAGATAATATTTTGCTCTCTGGGCTTTTGTTCAGATAGTATATGCCGTTAGATATATCCCTCACCTAGAGGTGGAACAGTAACATACCCCTTTGTCAAACGATATTTCTTTCTCCACCCACAAAATGTTCCAGTGATATAAACCCTGTTTCCTCCATCAGCCCAAGTCACCAATGTCGGAATGCTCCTATTCTCATCCACCATCTCATCATCTTCTACCGTTGTCGTACTTCTGATACTGCTTCTCCTTTGCAACTCCCCTGCTCCAGGCCCACCCATACCAGCCGGCTCCAGCGGTTCCTCAGCAATAAATGGTGGTGCGTTATTCGACTTTCCCGCCCTGAACGGATCTATGTTCTTAAATTGTGGCGGCAATCCCACACCATATATCCCGTCCACAGCCACAGTACCGTAATGCTCCGGGATCCTCTCTACCCCACCAGCCCCCCCAACCCCGCCTCTACTCCCAATATCTACTCCTCCCGTACTACCTCTCCTAACACTACTCAGATCCGACAGAAGTCCGCAAGGGTCCACCAACGCATGATCCCCTCCTTGCACTATTGGTTGCTCTTGCGCAACTTTGATTGGATACAGACCCTGGTAGTTCCTGGTACTCGCTGGAGAAGGTGTGAGCGGAAGACTTCCCCTCCGAGCAGCTTGCACAGCAGGGCTTCGCTGCGGCGGCGACACACAATTGATACTACCCGTGTTACCTTGTTGTGGCGGCGAAGACGAGGGCGTCCCTTGGGCCTGATGGGCTGTGCCGTGAGGGTGAAGTAGGTGGTGGTGATTATGCGGCTGGTGTTGGGAACGACTCGGATTGTTCCCCATCTTATATACCTTTTCTGACAAGGATGCCCGATAGGAAAGATTTCCTATTACCAAGATTCGAATCCTTCCTTCTCACTCGCTGTGGGTACGGCTGCTCGATCTGTGGGTGCGGGTACAGTTTGTAAATGTAATATATGTGAGATATGTATATGATTGTATACGTTTGTTTGTGTGTGTGGGCTAATGTATTTTATGATATGTATGCCGCGGTAATCTGACAGCCTCTAGGCTAGAATATTCCAATGGCGGTCCGGCAGCTCATAGTCTGGTTGGGGCAGCTCAAGCAAATAATATCGTGAGAGCGGGCTGGATATAACTCTTGATTGAGCAAGTTGCGTTATTTTCGAGGTCGGTCGATCATTCCTGGCACAGAACTCAGCCTTGGTTCTGGGCCTGGGCTATCCGCCGGGTTATCCAAGGTCCAAGCTGAAGTGAATTCTCACTGGCTCTTGTAAGTTGTGCAGCGTGCCTGCCGAGTTGAGGGAATACCGGCTAATAGGTTGCCGAAGAAGTATCTGAGTTGTGATTGAAGGTGGTGATTGCAACCAAAACTAGGTAGGAGATAAGATAGATTAGATGAGATTAGATTACACACTGGCCGAGTTTTGATGGCTTGTGAAAGCATCCCCTCACATACGCAACATCGGAGCCCGACTTCGAGATATACGAGCAAAATTAGGCGCTCATATTGACATGACCTGAGCCCTAATTCCTCAGGTGCACTCCCCAGTAACGTACCCAGCCAACCGCCGCATCTACAGAATATTCCCTCAAACCTCCGCCATCACTCCCACAACCAGTGCCTGTCATTCCAGTGCCCTTTTGTCATTATCCCTCAGAGCCGGCATCCATTAACAGTGGAGCCCTCGCCCCCGTGGCTGCTCCTCTAAACACCTACGGCTGAGCCCCGACCACACCGAAAACATGCCATCAACCCTCTCCAATCTCGTCCTCTCCCCCTTCCACCTCCTTACCTGGTCTATCCGACACTTCACCAGCACACTCCTCTTCCTCCTCTCTCCCTTCTTCATAGTGCTCTACTACGCCAGTTATGTCCTTGCACCGATCTACGCCCCCTTCCAATTCCTCTCCCGGTTTGAGTCCATATACATCTTTTGTGGGACAGCTGCCGTGATAGGTACGGCTGATAATCCATTCTAATCATACCCGAACGCTGTTTTTTCTTCCACAATTTCGTTGCTCGTTATTGGAAGGTGATCACATTTTCGAGACATACGATACCACATAAGTTTATGCTATTTATTTCCTCCGATGCACGTGACCTACGTTCACTTTACCTTTTTTTTTTTTTTCCAAGGAGTCATTAATTGTATTCAGCCTATCTAGACTATTTTTCTAACAGCTCCAGCAGGCATCTCAGTAGGCTGCCTACTAGGCCTCATCAACTCCATGCTCTTCTCCTTTCTTAACCTCACAAATCCCCCCCCTATCTCCACGTCAGCCGGCTCAATAACCCCTCCCGATAATTTCCCCCCCCAAGGCATAAAACGCCTGCGAGATGAACGCCGGCGCCGGCGCTCAG
>Ga0307514_10001258_pt1 | contig 33180 bp, 33 predicted proteins | sample 16_EM_MG_FD_203088 | JGI IMG/M metagenome (GOLD analysis project Ga0307514, IMG submission 203088) | Populus trichocarpa ectomycorrhiza microbial communities from riparian zone in the Pacific Northwest, United States - 16_EM | ecosystem: Host-associated > Plants > Roots > Unclassified | place... | reverse complement strand
CATAATAGTTGCGCTATGCATGGACTATATAGAATTAAAATTGATTCCCGGGTTTCAGTGTTCAGCTGAAACGAACAATATGCTCCTACTTTCTCATGAAAATCCGGCTTCACTTGGTATTCCTTCTATAAACCACTTAAACCTGTTTGAAATGGCCTCTTTATGCTCTTCACTGGGTCTAATATCTAACTCTCTATTCCCCCGGCATTCTTCACTCTTTTCCTAAGGCTAGCATTGCTGGTGAGTAGGTGTGCATCGGTAAGCCCATAGAACCGTAAATCGGAGATCCTCCACGAGAAAAACAGTGGGGTGTGTTCTAGTTGGGTACCTTTGTAGTAGATAAGTAAACAGTCTGGTCTGGCTGCACCCTATGTAGATATACCTACACCTTTCAATCCATCGCTTCTCATCGCTTCTCATAACACGAGTGATGCTCCATTGTGGGTAAATGCTGTGCATATGTTGAATATATACTCTGTATGTATGTAGCTAAGTAACCCCAATCCCACATCCCATACCCCACATCCCGCACAAACCAACAAACGAAAAAAGGCAAAAGGAAAGTACGTTGAAATAAACAAGAGTAGATAATTCCAACCAAACCAGCCAAATCAAATCCAGACCTAGACCCAGATCCAGGTAGCGAATCCAAAAAGGAAAAGAAAAAAAGAAAAAAATTGAAAATTGAAAAAAAAAATGGGAAGAAATAAAGGAAACGATAGAGAAAAAAAAACCCCAGACTCGGGTTCAGATGCCCGTCGACACACTTTCCTGCCACGTGACGAATATATGAATGATCAAGATATAAACTATACAACTATACAGTATATATGTTAAACCAATCCAATCCAATGGAAGCTTGAAGCCAAAAGAAACAGAGAAAATCAACGATAAGAGAGCAAAAGAAGTTATGCTGCGTTGGAATGCAAGTTCGTAAACTTCGTAAGCTGATATATATAACGATGTTGGTTGATGGATGTTGTTACAGCCACCTGATGGGCATTGCAATGGAGGGATCGAAAATGAAGTGGTGCAGATATGGAATTAAGGAATATTCAGAAATAGAACAGAGACAAGGTTAAGGACAGGCATGACAGCGCATGATTCCGCGCGCAGGATGTGACAGAGAAAGTTCAAACAGGGCCTATGATTGCGGGATATGTGAATGCATAGGCAGCTCGAACCTGTTACTGATAACGAAAGATGAGAGAAATTAGGAATAGGAAGTCGGGTTGTAGTAACAAGCAGATAGACTCCTGGAGAAAAGGCAAGATAGAACAAAATGAAATATTGTGAAAACCTGTTCGAATGAAACCACTCCTACCAAAAGCAAGCATGAACTCGAGAGCCCCTCTAGCCAGGATAACACCGGGTACCGTAATTTAAGTCCATCACTTTGGTGACCTAACTCCACCCATTCCCAATATACCCACTACCCCAGTCAAATACTCCAAAAACCCCACCTGACTAATAACGACTAGAATCATCAGAACAAAACTGCAAAAGAACTTAAAGGAGAGGGTATCACGCTTCCCACCTATTGATCCCAGAGACTCGGCTCCTCCGCCATTTCTCCACCTTGCTCTCCAATGTGTCTTCTTCCTCATCTTCGTCAACTTCACAAAGGTAGTCTGAGTAGCTATCTTCTTCATCGTCGGTGACAGCAACTTCGTGCTTGTAGCGGACCTTCTCATTTTGGATATTGCCTTGGTCTTCATTGTTGCCTACGACCCCAAGGGTAACCACAATGGCCATCAAGAATCGGAACCAGAGCCAGACATTGTCACCAGCGTGTACGCGGTGCTGTCGGCGGATTGGCTCTGTGCCCTGTTGCTTTGATGTAGTCGAGACTCGGCGTTTACGGTGGTGCTGGATTGGGCGCCTGGAGGGAGATCGATCTCTTACCAGACTAGGCTCTCGGGACATTCCTTCCATGGGTGTCCCTGGACTCAGGTGGACATTGGATACTCTAGACGAAATCGGTGCAGAAACTGATCTCCGAACAGGTTTGCCCACTTTCCTACCCCTGTCAAAAGTCGAGCATCGTGAGCAATTTCTATCCTCACTCAAAGCGTTCCCCCGTTGGTTCCACACCTTCCTCCTCTTCTTCGACACCCTTTCGACACCCATCTCCCCAGTGAGAACCTTGACAGCCACCTCACATGCCTTGACTCTGACCTTGTAAAGCGTCACTCTTGGTGACTTCAGTCCGTGGCCTACGGCAATAAGAATTTTCCCGAGTCTGTACCTGGTTAGGGCATCGGCGACAAGATGCAATGGACCACTCGAAGTGCGGGTAAGTGTAGAAAATATACCTGCGCGTGGAGGAGGCAACTGAACGGTAGGCACTGGAGTGGATTCATTGGAGGCCGCAAGCATTGGTGATCGAATCGGGGATCGTACCTGTGAGTGGATTGGCGTAGGCGATCTGATTCTAGGAGTGGCAGCTACAGGTGAAGTGATTATTGATGGCCCACGATGATGTTGTCTGGCAAATGAAGTATATGATGGTACCCGCGAATGCAATCTTGAGTATTCAGATGCATCATCTCTGTGGGATGCTGCATCGCTCATTCCATCTTCAAACATCGACAATTCTGCGAATAGGGAGTTACCACCAGTCACAACAGCACTCATGCCGCTACGAACTGAGGGCGTTCTGCCCGAGTCGATGGAGATGTTGCTCGAATTTGCTTGCATGCCAGCCCCGTAGAAGGAGATGGAGTGGCAGTTTGACTGCGCAGATGTAGGCCGTGAACAGTTAGGCAATGCTGGTGACGAGATTCCCGCTGTGGTGGGCAGAAGCAAAGGCTGCGGCGAGGTACCTCCCTCAAAGGACCTAGTCATTCGCTTCCTAGATACGATTATTCCAGGCTCTTGAGTGGGCGACCCGCTGCGAACTGAAGGGGCACCTTCATATTCTGCCTCTCCCTCGCTCTCATCGAATTGAGAAGAGGAGATGGATAGTGGCCTGGCGGACCCAGACCTCCTCAAAGCAGCCATGATAGAACCAGGATATGACCCTTGGCTGTATCGACCCCCATCATTCCTGCCTCCAGCCCGACTACTACACCTGCTGGAACTTCTGGACTCCCCCTCTCTTGCGCGCAACATTTCAGTCAAAACCTCCACCTTCAACTCCACTTCTCGCTTTTCTTTCTCTGCCATGTCTCTTTCATGCGCCACCTCATCTATAATCGATTTCAGCCTGTCTATGTCTGCATGCAACATTTCGACAGTTTCCCTGGTTTCTTCAAGGGTCTGCTCCACAGCCTTGACCCGAGCCCTTGCTTCCATCTCATTTGCGATAATCCTAGGCCTGCATTCCTTCTTCACCTTGTCATCAAACGACGTCTCCCACTCTGCAATTTCATCTCTCAAGGCTCTATTTTCCGCAGTAAGCTTCTTCAATTTATTAACATTTGATGCTGAAGATGTTGGCGATGTGAGATTATGGAGCTGCGCTGTCAAATCATGGGTTTGCTGTTCCAGATGTTCAATATATTTTGTCGCATCCTCAGGATGCATGTCCAGGTAAGGATGGCCAGAGGTATCTTTCATGATACCACTCCGTGGTGGTGTAGTGTAGATATTATGGTGATTACCCATATCGATTCTTCCCCTAGCAGTGGCCCTTCGTTTATTGGACGCCGTTGCATTCGAAGATCCCCGTTCTCTCTTGGAAGGCCCGTGATCTGATCCAGACCCCGAACCAGACTCGTAAAAAAAGCGAGGCCCAACAATGCTTTGACTGCTCAATAACGTAAGATCCCCGAATCCATCACTAACTAGAGTACTTGCTTCGCTATAGAAGCTTGCCTTCCTCAACCCCTTCCCACCATTCTTTCGCATCGTTGAAGCGGCGGAACCTCCCAATCCAAGTGGAGACGCATCGGGTAATATATCATCCACAGATGTTGATGGTTTCAACCTGTCCTCTGAATATTCTGAGTATCTCCCAAATTCTTCATAGTCGTCGAATGGTGAGGTGTAATGGCTCTGGTTCGAGGATGCCTTCGAGGAGGTTGACGATGATCGACGCCTGGTCGTTTGGAGAATGACATGTTCTTCGTCATTGTCGAATGTCCCAATCTGAGGTATAATCTTGTTGGAAAGTGAATGCCGGAGTTGCAAGCGCCTTTGATTCTTGGTGAGTGGCGGTGCTTGTTCCTGCTGAAAGGAAAATTGCTGTGAGATGGGAGAAATATAATCCATCTTTGCGAATAACTAGGTTAAGTAAGTCGTCCTTCTCCTAAAGTGCCAGCCACAACGTAGGACTCTGCACCAGAATCGTGTGGTATTGTTGTGTTATGGAGGGGTCTGTCTTGGGGACCGCCGTCAGTTTTCCGAGGCAAAAGTGTAGTTGTTTAAGATACTGACGCAATGAGGGGATCCTACTATCAAAACGGGGAGGCCAATGTATGTATGTACTTTGTTTTCCAGGATGGTACGAAATTGTAAAGAAACGGAGAAACCCCAGGGTCTAAATAGCTCAACCGTCGATGGTGCTGCGTTTTTGCTGCTAAGAGGTAAGTCTGGAGGCCGACCGTTAGTGTACCCATTAACTTGAGGTACTCTCCTTCATATATATAATGACCCCTGGCGGTGTGGATAGAAACAAAGAGTATTGTTATAAGCGATTCTGGATGGCTTCGCCGTGATCCAGTCTTCTCTTTCCCTTAGAGCTTGGTCGATAGTCGATTTATGTATGTGCTGAAGACTTTGGATAGTCCTCCAGTCGCTTGAAAGGCCAATGCAGGAAAAATGAAACGAAATAGTGAAAGCAAGCACGAAGTGAGGAGTGATCGAATAGCAATCCGCGCCTCAGCCAAGAGTGGTATTGATATTGAACAGTTTTTCCCTGCAGAGCTAGCAGAAGCGACAGGACGACATAGGTCCGGCTATAGAAGAGGAAAAGCTATCGACAAAGGAGAGTATAGTCACTACGGATGCAGTTGTATGGTTAGGGAGCGCGGGTGTGTGTGAAGGTCCAAGAGAAGCAGGAGACAGAAACAGAACGGGCAGTGGAAGCAGTGTGGTGCAGGGGGTGGATCAGATCCCAGATCACAAAAAATCTGTGGGTATATACTCGTACTCTATGGGCCCTGTACTCTATGTACCAAGGATGAGCTGGCGTATTTGGCGAGCACGATGGCAGTTGCTCTTTGAGGACATCCATGTCAGCACATGCATCTGGAGATGCATAAGAAAATTTGGAGATCGTTCCTACTTACCTATAGTACCTACTGTACATACCCATGTCAAGCCGTTCAGTCTCCAGTTGAGGGCCATCACACGCAGCGAAAGCTGTCGATTGGGTGCATAGGGGATGGCCTCCCCGCAGCCTCACCTGTGCCTAGGTAGAATATGATATCAATTCCCTGCGTGCACATTGCGCATCTCCTCAGTGGCTACTCTGTACATAGGTATAGCTTGGTCCCGAGGAGGAAACTCGATCCACCACCAGCCTCTCTCTCGCCGCATCAGAAGACATGCACAGCCGCTTTACTGTACTGCTCTTGACACTGTGGCTTGAACTCCACAATGGTCCCCTAAATGATTCCTTATGTTGTGAAGTAGGTATTCTGTACCTAGTCCACTGGGACCTTAAAATTGAGGTGATTTGTGAATAATTGGGTAGCTGGTTGGTGAATACCTACTGTCTGGTTCGTATCTATATGTACTGGAAGTAACTACATTCAGCTAAACCCCCTAAACCCGTGCATAGGCTCTGGGGTGCTTCACCAAACTGTCGGCAAATGATGTATCAAAGCCTCGCCGAGCCATAACTGTGCTGACTCCGCATAGGTAGGAAATGTATCAGGCTGGTCTACAGCTATATGCACTGTATCGAGAATCGAAAGGGTGCTTGGGATGAGGTTGAGTTTGGATGCGCTGGACCTCAACCTACTTACGGCAGCCCAAAGAAACAGAGTTGCCCCTTGCGCTGCATTTCTGGTCTTGTTTACATCTGGTCGTCTTCGGGCGAGGGGAAAAACACCGGATCAGCAAATGCCAGCACACATACATACACACACTACGAACAAGCTTACTTTAGAATATATCTGGGTAGTAATGGCTTTGTTGGCGAGGGCCGGCGGATATCCGTAACTAAGGTGGCGTGTTAAAAAAAGAAACAACTTGGGATAAAAACTAGTCTGGTTGCATGGCTCCTCGAGAAAAACCCCCCACCAGAACTTTTGCAATATAACCAAGACTACACTGCCATGATGTATCTGACACCAGCAAAACTTATGCCTTGATCGATGCTTTAAGTTATCATCCAGTCCGTCCACTTATCGATCGCAGGATGGGGGTACTGATTCCTACCCCGCTTTATGGCCCTGAAGCTCACGCTCTTGTAGACACCAAAATGAATCACATGTCATTTTCTGAGACTGAGGATATGAGGCGACTTCGACTATTGACAGTCATCATAGTCATCGACAGATCATGGGTCGGGAGATCAGGTCGGGGTATTGACAAGGCCAAGGTTTGGTTGAGGCAGGGTCTCAACCCCCGCTTTCGCGATTGATCTTCTTTCCCCACGCAAGTTATTTCACTTATTTTGTGGGTCATACGGATAGGTTCCCCTCACCGGCTCCATACCAATAAGTGGCTTGCCGTCTTGGTGGACCCTGCCTCAATAGCCGCGCTTTGGGATCTGCACATGTAAACGATATATCTCGGAAATTCATTCATTCTAGGGAAATGCTACTGCTACTGGTACCAGTATAGAGCAGCTGAGCACTTGATGTGATGCATCTGTACGTCTGTGCATCTTCCTAACGCATGAGAGGGAATGGGATGTACGATTACCTACCTACACTGCCATTGCGGCATCCTGTGCGTCTAACTCTGTGCACACTCATATAGAATATCAATCTATCGAACATGAGCACTCAATTGTGCATACACCTTCCTTTACGTGCGGATGCTCAGCCCTTTTGAAATTGTACTTATAGATTTCATCGGGTTTGTTCTGTTCATTTGATACATATTCCCCCCCTCCCTGCGGAGGGGGCTATCTACAGTATATCTTTAATCGTACAATAAATCCCACACATATCACTTGAAAACAAGCATGAATCAGTTGGATAGGTATGACAAACCCGCTCCCCCCCACCCACTACCTACCCCTCCTTTACACTACAGAACCAGGTGACACCTCCCTTGCCTGGACAACCCCATATCCCTGTCATTATCACATATTTTGAGGAAACAGATGGGGCAGTTACCACAAAAAGTACTTGTAGCATGATTGTTACCCCGCTCTCGTCATTTCAGATGGTGAGTACATACCTACACAAGTTTGGGGGTTTCGATACCTACCTCACAATACTCCCACGTGCTGGTGTAATTACCATTTTATTTAATGCTTTTTCATCAATCTCGCGCACGAATGTGGGGGATGTAGCTGCAACGACGGGAGCCTTGCAGTTTTTTCCTGCGTGGTGCAGAACCTCAGATATTACCTACCTGTCGTCATATATCTGTATTGTTTTTTGTTTCAATGTGACACCAGTCTCCGCCTCGTAACTACGGATGCCAGGCATATCTCAGATTCTCCGCCCATTCCGATTCGCAAACTCCCCTACATACCTATCTGTCGATACCCTGGCGGATGCAAAAGCACACGTGAACGTGGGGAAGGGGGGGGGGGGTGGGGTAATAGCCAGGACATATATACCTTATTTGATCTCCCCCGATTGATTGGTTTCCCCACTCACATGAGATACCTAGGCTCTTTTAGAATCCAACTGAGATTTTGGCGTGTATCGGTAAGATGAACATCTCCAAGAAAGAGGTCAGCAGGGGAGAATAATATCATCAGGGCAAGCGAGATAAATGGCGCATAGTAATAAAGGGCTACGGAGAGTAGAAAATAGGCACCATGGGTGCTTACATATCTCCCAGACTGTTTCTGTTCGTGCAACCAGACTACCTATGCCAGCATCCGCGGGGAAGTTGCCAATTAACATGTGAAGTTAATGGCTTAATCACATACTAATTCTCACTACAAGTATACACGTGACGTACCACATTAAACATTTTTGAGGGCTCCGACTACCTCCAATAGGAAGAGTCTCTAGACTAGACTATCGATGTACAGGGTAACTCTATCACCAACCCCACTATGAACTTAGAAGATTCGTCTCCACTGCCTGGGCATGCAATTACTTGTACCTCCACGCATGTGGCGTACCCTCCTCAAACAAGTCTTCACACTTTCCCCCAAACAACAGCCTACACCAACCCCAGCTTCATAAAATCCTTCAACACATCCGTATCAATGTTCAACAACCATTCGTTTGCAAACTTCTCGCCTCCTCCATTTGCTTCCTGTGATTGCAACAGGTAATGCTTTATCCACTGCTTTGTATCCACGCTTGCGATGGGGTCGTCGTTGGTGAGCCGTGTCAGGCGTTGGAGGTGTGGGATTGACATTGCATCATCCTCATTCCAGTAGATGAGGTCGCTGTTAGATTATGTATGATTAGCACAGTTTTTATTAGATTGGGTTTTGAGATTAAAAGCAATGGGAGACAGTGAAGTGTGTAGGAGAGCGCACTCAGCTGATTCCTGAGCATTGTCGGACTCAGTGACGACATCAGTCCAAACCGTCATAAGCTCATGTAGGCGAATGAGGATCCATTTCTGGTTACATTCCAGGAGCTTCGTAAAAGCGAGAAGATTAAGTTTGCGAGTTTTTGCGTATCCCATATTTCCAAACTGATATGATCACGAGACATTAGCACAGGGGCTACACACATAGCGAATCTCAAAATTGATAATACCCAATAGGGTACCTCCTCACGCACATGGTGAAACCACTCATCCAATAACCAGCTCATAGTCTTCTCAAATCCCTCCCCCGTCCTCTGCCCGATATATTCCACCACTCCAACGAAAACCCGCGTGCTCCCCAGCACGATCCTAGAAAGGACCTGGAGATAACTAGTCAATATAATCCCATCGACCTTGCTGTACTTTTTCTTCGGCCCAGTAGTCTGCCTAGCCTCCCAGTTGCCATGCACACCCTGGAATATCTTCGGTAAAAATCCGCTATCAAGCATGCTCTTCACAATTTCTTGGACGGCTTCTTCGTCGCTCCCAGCAGCGCCTAGCACCCTTTCAACTGCACCTGTAACAACACGGTTGGGCTCCGGCTTGAGGTCACCAATGAAAGAGGCGAAAATCATGAATAGAGGTTCTCGGTAATGAATGATCATTTCCTGTGGGGCGAGAATAATGTAAGATTCAGTGATCTCGAGGACTTTGCGGAGAGTCTCGGAGCCCATTTCGGCCAGGGGGAAGATATAGGGTACAAGCTCGAGGAGAGCGTGGGGCGCGGGAGCGGGAGTATTTTTAACAGTGGCATCCCATAGCTCTAAGCCCTCCTCAAGGAGGTATACTTGCATTCCCTAACAGTGGAAGAGTTAGTCATGTCTTTTAGCAGATTGCGGAGTTGAGGGTAACCCACAGTTCCAGATTCTACTCCGAACTTGATCAATGGCAACACCATGTGATGAAATTTGACACTCTTCTCTCTCATGGCATTAACCACCTTCGTAAGCACCACCAAGATAGCCTGCTTGAATATATGCTCCTCTCCCGTGGCCTCCCAGAGTGGTGGTATAATCTCCACCACTCTCTCAGCAAATGGCTCTACCCTTTCGTCAAGCCTATTGATCATCTTCCCAATCACATTCAAGATAGCCATCTTTGTTTCTGTCGTCTCTACCTCGTCCATGAGCCCTAATAGCTTCTCAAATATATCATCTGCGAACGGAAGAAAGCCCTCGATATTGAAATCCCAATCATTAATTGCATATTTTAAGTTTCGAGCTGCTGTTAAGCGGACAACCAGATCATTCTGTGGATCTGGCTTCTCGAGGAGGTGCTGGTAGATTTTGTACACGGTTGGCCTGGAGCCGACAGAAATTTTGACTGTCACCCATTGGCCAATCAAAATGGCTATACGCCTGCGGAGGATGTTGTACCATGGCTGGGATATCTGTACTTCAGGAACGAGAGTATTGGCCATGAACGCATCAAAATCTAGATTCGCATCCTGCTGGAGAACAGCGGCAGCTAAACCTATTGCTGTATATACTGCATCTTTGAACAGTATATCTTGATGCTGTGGAGCTGTAGAATGATTAGATACCCATGGCTGTCAAGCCTGACACATAAATCATGGAGAGAACTTACTAGAGCATGAGTCGAATACCTGCTTCAGGGGCCCAGCTAGCTTTGCCTTTTCATGAGCCACTAGATCCATAAACAGCTTCTCCGCGCAGGGGCGAATGAGAAACTCCCAACTGTCGCTTGCATCCTCCCATGCCATGCTCCAACCTTCAGGATCCTCTTCCCAACCTCCTAGGTCAACCTTCCTTAGCATAAAATACTTTGTTACCAGGACTTCCATGCAGTTGATAAGAATCTGTTCATTGAGGAGCTCTGACTTCAATAACTCCACTGCTGCAGCTCGCTCTTCCTTTTCTTGGTTATGGCGGTCTGTGGATATTATTAGCAGTGCTATCGGTGCTAGGACGCGGATTATGAGGTATCATACATCTGTAGGTTGGAGTAGGCTGGTAAACAGCTTTGACGCAACCCCAATAGAGCAGCATCCCATGCAATGCCACCTTTTCTCTAAATTCCTCATCACCCTCATCTTGTTCATCATTCTCAGATCGCCTAGTTCCAGATGCTCCTATTGGTTTTGTGTTTGCCAGTGTCTCTCCATGGGCTACGACCAAGCCCCAGTACGATTTTACGAGCCCTATCGAACCTGGTAGTAAAAAGAAGGGAAGCTGGTGTATCCTGCTCATCTCCAGGAAGATTTTGCCCAAATGGATCACATGCTTTCGTACGCCCTTCACGTACTCACCAGTACCACTCGTCAAATTCAAGAAAGATGCCAAATGTTGTTGCAGGATCTGCCAGAACTGTCCCACGCTCTCGTGTCTATTTGGAAATTCAAATCCAGAGACAAGGAGTCGCCGAAGCACTTTCAAGCATAATAATGAGATCAATAGCAGTTCTGGTGCTTGCGGGCTTGGAGATGCCCACATGTCTACACATCTGACGTATACATTTCCTAGGACACTGAACATTTCTGGCGTGATTGTCTGGAGGTTGGTCCTCATCCGTGGTAACTTTCCAGAGGACTGTTCCTTGATGACATGGAGAAGAATTTGCAGGATCCTTGTAAGTTTGATTGCATTTTCTTGGTTGATATCACTTGAACATGTTCGAATGATTGCGGTGAGCTGAGAGAAAATATCCGGCCAATCGAGTGGGTAATCCTGCCTAGAGATTTTCCCAATGACAACGGCATTCTGAATCGCTAATTGAGGTGACGGTTCGTCAGTTGAGGAAAGTAGCCGGTTTCTGATAATTTCCTTGATTTCTTTTGGTATAGAGCTTGGGAAGGTTAATAGCTATGCAACTTGAGGGATAGGGAATCCAGACATACTTTTTGGCAGATTTCCTCCAGTATTTATCTACACCATTCTTTAGAGTCAGAATTGCGATCCACCGAACCTCCGTGGGCAAACTTTGATCGAGGTAAGCATCCTGAGGGCTGGGATGTTAGCGATGTTCATAGATCTTTCACAGATACTTCCCAACCTGTAATAATGACCACAATCTTGGGTCCGCCGTTTCCCACTTATTGAGCTGGGTCGATGCCGACTGCACCAGCTGCTGGGATGGCGAGCTAGCAGCCTGGAGGACCTCAAGCAGAGTTTGGTGGTTGAGGGGAACGCTGTCTGTATCCATGGCTATGAAGGACGTCAGTCTGGCTACTTCGGCCTTCTAATTCCCGCAGAAGCCGGTTGTTGACAGTTGCTGTCGGTTGGTGTTAGGCTGTTTGCGTGGTACCTTAAACTTTTTTCTTTTAGTGCCAGTGGGAGGATGTGCGGGCGGGAAAGCGGACGGTCTACACTCGCAGGCGCAATACCCACGGCCGCCCACAGTCTTCTCGGTTTTTTCCAACGAAGTTCCTATAAAACGGGGAGAGCGTGGGACAACCGATATATGCTTAAGGTAAGGCGGAGGGGGTTACACTGTGACACTGCTCTGTTCCGAGTACTCTATCTAAATCCATATATTCAACACTCAGGAACAACAACAGCACCACCTCCTCCTCCTCCTTTCGCCGATCTCGCAGCACGCACCACATGATACCTGCAACGTCTGCATGGCCATTGTGCTGTCTATATGGTTTCTGCTCTACATTGTGTACCTACAAGTCCATCTACGCCTCTATCTCTTACAGTGCTCAGACTTGCCCAATACCCCCTCAAATTGCAGAAAGAAGCTTGGGACGGACTGCCCCACCAAAGCCTTGTGCAATTCCCCGCATATATTCTTCAGAACGCCAGGGTGTACCTGGGTACTAGCTAAATATACAGAGAACTTTGCTATCTGAAACAGCTCAGACGCACTCGACCACCTGGGACGATCTGTGGATAATTCTGAAACGCAGAACTCAGATTGGTAAAAGCAACAGCACTGCGTTGGGCCCTGTACTACCCTTGTCAACGGAACTACGCACTGTCATTGGACACATTCAGCTTTCAGCTTCTCACCAGCCAGAGATGTTTTGTTTGCCTTCCACAACGTAACATCAACTTGACGCTAAGCTCTCCTGAGCCTCACCTCGTGTTTCTCATGTTGCCGAGGCAGCAGCAAATACCTACAACTCTCGTATCTCAATTGTGCCTACCAACAACAACCCCACCACGCTTCCTCCCCGAGGAAAAGTATTGGCAACAATCACATATTCAGACGAAATGGTTGAAGCTACAACGTCTCCGATCGCTTCAGCTCTGTCATCTGCGATCGCAGCAACCTTGCCGACAGGTCTACAACGCGCCCAGTCCCGAGTAGTCGCTGGGCAACCCCAACGCGCAAATCTAGCAAGCTATACTCCACAGGCAATTTTCAATCGCAACTTTGCCGGAGTCGGTGTCCTTGGAAATGTGGTCACAAAACCAGCTTTTCGTGTAGGGCAGCTCGATACGGAACTACTCGATGAAGAGCTATTGGATCTTCTGAAACAGCAGTTATGGGGGGGACTGAAATATTTTCGGCCGTCGTTGAAAGACTCCTTTGAGCCGGAGTTAATGGCTATTCTGAGGGCGGCGCTATTCAAGCTTACGATATGGGATAACAATGCGACATATGGCGCTGCATTGCAGAACCTGAAGTATGTGGATGCCAGAGTGGGTAGGATGGCTGGGTTTAAGGCGCCGTCAAAGACACAGAAAGTATTATATGGATTGATTACCGTTGGTGGGAGGTATCTCTATACTCGGTTGAACCTGTGGCTGCAGGCTAGATCTAACCCCGAAGATGTAATGCCTCATCCTGCGTTAATTGAGGGCTCTCTCTAACATAAAACCCGTCTAGGAAACGCCAGTAACAAGGAAGCTTTCGGACATTTTGGAGCATCTCAGTACTCTTCACTCCTTTGCCACCCTCGTCTCCTTCCTCTTCTTCCTGAAAAATGGCCGCCACCGCACAATTCTCGATCGCATCCTCCGCCTCCGCCTCGCCGCCCCCAACCATATGGTTTCTCGAGAAGTCTCCTTCGAATACCTCAACCGTCAACTCGTCTGGCATGCTTTCACTGAGTTCCTCCTCTTCATCCTTCCCGTCGTTAAAATTGGGCGCTGGCGTCGTTGGTATTCTCGGATCATGCGAAAAGCCAAATCCCTTGGCTCAAACAGCAACGAGGAAGCTTCTATTCTTAAAAATAGAAAAGGAGAGCTAAGTTTTCTACCAGAGAAGACATGTGCTATATGTTTCAAAGAGACTAGTGCGGATGCAGATGGGAGGGGCCCTGGGGCTGGTGGAAGTACTGATGTCACAAATCCATATGAGGCTATCCCTTGCGGACATCTATACTGTTATATTTGCATCACCTCGAAGATTGCTCTTGAGGAGGGTGAGGGGTGGGAATGTCTGCGGTGTAATACACTCATCAAGAAGTGCCGTCCATGGAAAGGGGTACTGGGAGATGGTTTCTCGGAAGAGGTGGTGGCTGGCAACTCCAAGAAGGTTGGGTTTGAAAGTAATGAGAATATCAAGGGTGAATCTGATGATGAAGGTAGACAAGATAGCATTGTCGACGGGGATATTGCCAAGCTCACAGAAACGTTAGTGGACGAGAACGATGATGACGACCACGACCACTTCCAGCACAATGAGTCAATGTTTCCTCACGCGGAACGTCATAATTCGGCATCGGCTGAGGGATCTGGTTCTGAGGGTGTTGGGCCGTTAGGGGAGAGCTATGATCACCTTGAGAGGCTGCCTGCTGTAGCGGTTACGAGGTATGAGGAAGGGTCAGAGGCAGAGTCAGAGCATACAGAGCGAGGAGAACGTAGGGGAGGGACGTCAGGGGTACCCTCGGGGGCACCGTCAGTGGCGCATAGTTTCACCAGGTCAAGGAGCCCTGTGAGATGGGATACAGTCGAGGATGAAGAGGAGGAGCAAAGGAGTAATCATTACTTGAATGTAGGGAAGGTGGATCTGGGCGACCATGATTCAGTGTATGATACTGCAGGGGAGGAGGATTAAGTGAGAAAGAAATTGGTGAAAGGGGAATAACGGTTCGGGGTAATTGATGTTTTTTTGTCGGAAAACTTGGTATTTATGCCATCACCCTGGGCATTCTTGGTTTTACTTGCATGTTTGCGGTGGTTGGTTGAGGGTTTCTAGTTTTGCGCATTGTTTCTGTCTTTTGTCAATTGCTTTGGGCGTTGTAATGATCTTGATTCGTGTTGGGGTGGGTGAGCAGGTTTTGTCTTTGCTTTTTGTTTTTCCAATATTACACCTAGCATCTTAAATCTTATATTTACACCCATTCCCGCTGATATAGAATATTCTTGTATGTTTACCTTGGGCTCCCAATTCACTAAAGTTATGGCTTTCCAAACGTGGAGGTTTTGATCAACTCAGGGTAAAGTAAGTAGCCAGTACCACAACCGACTAGGTATGGTAGTCGGTCTTCTACTGCAGGCGGCGCAAGGTTGGATTTCCGAATGGACCAGAGATATTGATATTGGCAGGTACAGAGAAGAATCTGATAAAAATTCTGAATCAACTAGTTATTTTTTGCGCTCGAGTGGTCGAATAGATCACACACAGTACTACGATATTACGTTTTTTTATTTTTATTTTATTTTAAATGAACGACAGATGGTATACGCATAAACTGCATCAAAGTGGCTATGCGATGAAAAATACGTCAAGGGATGTAAACACGAAACTAAAACAAAGAGCCGAGCATACTCCAATCCTAATGCCACTGCCTCCAAACCCACATATCACCTTCTACTCCTCCTCCTTTTCCTCCTCCTCTTCCTCCTCCTCCTACCACCCCTTTCCTCCTTACTGCGTCTTCTTCTCTACAGTCACCACCTTCTTCCCACCTAGCGCCGCCCCCGCCAAATGCCATCCCCCCAGCACTACCCCTCCTACCACAGCAATGAACAGAGTAATATACGTCCCCCACCACAAATGCTGTACCCCCAACTCGCAATTCGCATACTCAAACCTCCACTCCATCTTATCCCAATCAAACCAAACACTCAACAGCCCCGCATTCCCACCAAATTCCCCCATCATACTCCTAACTGTAATCTCCCTCACTCCCTCAAAAGTGTAATCCTCCCCACCATCACCTAGGGCTCCTCGAGCAGCAGCTTTCCGTAGTCCTTCATCCATGTGTGGTTTGTTGGCGTATTCGAGGACAGACCAGTCCCCAGAGGTTTGGGGATCGCCGGGATTTTCCTCCGCCCAGTAGTGCCAGACGTCGCAGCCGGGGTGGTCGTGGCCAGTCATGATTAGGCCTTTGGCTTTTCCGCGCAGGGACATGTCGGTTGTGCCGCTGGGCATGCCAAAGACCTTGTCAAGGAGGAGCTGTGTGTTAGTATCACTGAGGAGGTTTTGTGATTTGACACCGGAGCCGTAGTTGGGTGTGTAGTAGTCGAAACTGGGTCCATCAGTGCATACACCCCCTGGCTTATTGAATGGTATATGTGTGAGTAATAATGTACTTTGGTGGGGAGAAGGGAGTTTTGTTTTCAGCGAGTGGTTGATGAGGTCGAAGGATGCATCAGCCAGGGAAGGGTCCCAGAGGGGCGTATCCAGAGTCAAGGAGTTTAGAACCATAATCCTCAAGGCCGGGGTTGTAGTATCTACACTAGAACCAGAACCAGGTGGTGGGTATGTGAAGTTTTTCGATGGGGCTGGAGGATTCCATTCCCAGATGTAATTCGGAACCCCAAAGGCATCTGAGAACCTACCAATACGCTCTTTTGTCATATCCCCAGCGTAGCCGACATCGTGGTTCCCAACGACATTCATAACCTTCTTTGACCAGTCGACACCTTCCACCTTAACCACTCCATTCTCATCAACCTCAGTCTTCTCCATTCCCCTAAAAATGACGTTATAAAACCTCCTCGCTCTGCGATAAAACTCCTCATCCCCAATCCAATGGCTACTAAGCAGGTCTCCTAGAACCGTGACATGGCTCGGCTTCGTCCACCAATACATCGTCCTAAAGACATGCGCAAGATATAAATCATTTCCCCAGATATCCACCCATTTCTGCGCATACATCCCCCACAACACTGCCCGATCCAGCGTTTCCCCCGTTACCTTCCGCAGCCGAGTCCAGTCCTTTGCTTTCAACGCATCGAGGATATCATGCCAGCTTCCGGCCGGCATTCGAAGCTTTATCCGTATGAGCCTTGTATCACCTTCAATTTGTGGGTCTGCGAGAGTGAGGAGGCGGAATGGAGCGAGCTTCGGCTGAGTCGCGCCGATTGATCCCGACGGGACAACGTCCGGGAAAGAGCATTGGTGCCAGACGGGATAGAGGAAGAGGTATGTTGAGCTAATCACGGCTAGGGGCAATATTATGGCGAGATACACCGTGGTGAAGAGGGTCTTGAAGGGCAACATCGCAGATGGGTCGGAACAGTATCAGTGTGTGGGAGACAGTGGTAGTGTCTTGGATATGAGCTGGGATTGCGGCACATGGCCAATGGCAGAAGGGATGTGTAAAGGGGGCTTGCGGCAAAGGCAAATTGATGCTGCAGGGTATATATATTGAATCTATGGAAGCGAGACTCAGATCATCGTGGAACACTAGGACATTTCCCGTGCCACCGAGATGTATATGAAATACAAATCAGTTTGTGAGGTGTCTGTGTTGTAGTGTGGATGGCTACCAAGTTAAGGTGATGCATTTCATACTCTTGCACTGTATTTCAGATGTTTTTGATTCAACTAATACTCCACCCAAACTCACAAAGCAGAAAAACCCAGTAAATATATTTTCCTGAACGCATCCCAAGCCAAACCAAACATACAGTAAAGAACAGATATGGAGATGGAACCCCAAATGACATGAAAGGACTTCTCCGCCGCTCCATCGCTCTCAATTCCCAGCTCTTTCTCCGCCCTCATTCTTGTCGTGATACGTGGTCGGAGGTAGATCAAAAGAGTTGACTTACACCCGGCAGATTGTCCCAGGAAAAAAAGAAGAATTCTATCGAGAAATGCGAGAAAATTTACATCACGACACCGGAGTTGGAGGCAATACGCTGTGAGCCCATGAATTAGCATTTAACAACTCGGGTAGTGGGGAAACATACAGGCCAGAGATCAGCAGCCTCCTTTCCGACGGGTCCAGTGATGGCAGATCCCTTCATTTCTCCCTTGGGGTTGACGATCTAAAAGGTGCGGCGGTGGCTATTAGCCTCATACAATCCCTAATCATTTTCGCCGCGATTGCCAATAGATCTTCTTTCCTGTTCCAGTCCCATCCATCTCTCCCCTATTCCTCTATTCCCCCAGAAGGCCTAGGAAGTATATAACCTACCACGCCAGCATTGTCCTCGAAGTAAAGATAGACACCATCTGCTCTCCTCCATGGCTTACTCTGTCTAACAATGACAGCAGGCATAACCTTCTTCCTCAATTCCGGCTTTCCCTTCTTGACGGTAGCCATAACCATGTCACCAACACCAGCAGCTGGGAGCCTGTTCAATCGAGCACCGATTCCCTTAACGGAGATGATGTACAAGTTTCGGGCACCGGAGTTATCGCAGCAGTTCATGACCGCTCCGCTAGAAGTTGTCAGCCATGGTGTCATCGGAATACTCTGTTGGGAGTTGTAGGCACGTACACTGGAAGACCGAGGGTCATCTTAAGCTTATTGCCGGAGGCACCGCCACGTCTATTGTTGTTGGAAAAAATTCCCATTAGCCATCCCGTCCTTCATTCCCCCTGCCTCCTTCCTATTTGATATCAATCCCAATGTCCCATCTTTTCCGACTCCGGCTCTTCCGCTTTCCAGAGCATAATCCTCCCAGAATAAATTGACGTACCCTCTCTTAGACATCTCGAATTATTGCTGCGATAAAAAACCGGGGGGATATGTTGCTTGGGGAGGGTGTCGTCTTAGTGAGGTTCCAACAGTTACCCTCGTTGCTTTGTGGACGCTTAGGGTTTGAGAAAGTGTGGGAAGGTGAAATCTTGGCTTAGGGTTACGACAACTGCAAGTCACTTGACTACCGAGATGCAGGGAACAATACTGGTAATCCATTAAAATACAAGAAAATCCCCCCCCCAAAAGAAAACTACATTACATCCACGGAACAAAACATTAGGAATGACCCTGAACACCTCGCTTTGCTTCCTTTCGCATATGGGGCAATAAGGAAAGAAGAGAGTGAATCTGGAATAAAAACATGGAATGTCCCACTCCAACATCAGGTATTAGCAGTGAGGAGCACGATTCCGATGATATTGTAGAGGAACTGGAGGATTGTAAATGGAGATTGGAATCGTGTAGAATGGCCTCAAGATTTTGCTGCAGCGTCGGCGGGAGCGGCAGACTCCGGTTCTTCCTTGGAAGCTGCTGGTGATGTCGGTTTTGATTGCTCTCCCGCTTCGGTCTTGATGATGGCACCTGGCCGTTCCTTCTCCTTATCTTTCGGCTCTGCGCCAGCATCAACCTCCATCTCTTTTCCACTATCGGCCGCTTCCGATTTGCCTGTATCGGTAGTTGTAGCTGCTGGTTTCTCGGCTACATCGCCCATATCAACATCCTCATCCTCGTCGGCTCCGGAAGCTTCTTTGCCCCTAATCTTCTCATCTGGTGGATCCCTTAGAGAACTGATTGGGACAGAGTCTTCATCAATTTCAATATCCATATCATCTGTTGGTTCCTCGTTGGCACTTGCAATTTTGGTTGCCTGGAGGTCAGGTACAGATGTTGGGATCACTGGGGTGCCAACTCCACTTGCAGATCCACTTTGTTGGCCAGTCTCGCGGTAGTTCCTCTCATTCCTCCTTCTCTTTATCCCATTTGGTCTCCGTCCATTCATCCCCTCATCTTCTGAGTCACTTAACTCGTCGTCTCTTGCCACACGTTGGTCCCACCGCCTCTGAGGATATCGTCGATCCGCACCTTCCCCGTCCTCTTCCATGTCGTCAAGGACTCCGTCTTCCTCGCTGAAGCCTTCTGGATCCCGGGGGACATCTGTGAGTTGAACGGAGGGAGCAAATTTGGTGCGAGAGAGATTTTCGATAACTTGGGTGCGGATCTTTTCCAAGTATTCCTTGGAATTTAGATTTTCCATGTTTGATGGGCGAACATCAAGCTCATAGTCAGGTCCAAAATACTAGATGCTCGTTAGTGGAGTTTTCGATGGGGGGAGTGGCCGGGAGGGGCACGATATACTTCATAAAAGTCACTGTATGGAAGCTGTGGCCCAACTTCCTTCCCTACTAGTATCCCAGTTTCATATGTCCATGCCCTCGCGACATTACGCATCGTATACCCACCACCCCCGAGCACCAAAGTTGGTAGATTGAAGCTCTTGACGTAGGCAACACAGTTTGCGTGTCCTTTCATTGAGAGGTTGAAGCAACCCAATCGATCACCGCTGAGTGAATCGGCTCCGCATTGTAAAACAACTGCATCTGGTCGATACCATTCCATAACCGCGCCAATAACGGGCTCGAAGACGGACTTGTAGGTACCATCGGTAATCCCATCTCTCAGTGGGAAATTCACAGCATAGTACTTTCCAGTGCCAACCCCAATATCACGGAGCTCTCCTGTTCCAGGGAAGTATTCTCCGTACTTATGAAAGGAAACAGTCATGACGCGGTCAGTCGTATAGAATGCCTCCTCGACACCATCACCATGATGAACATCGATATCTATATACAGCACCCTTTGCTTGTATCTCAGCAGCTCAATGATACCAAGGACAATGTCTATCGGTACGTTAGCAGGCCTATACTTTTGAAAAAAATGAATGATTTACCATTAATGTAGCAGAATCCACTGGCTTCGCTCTTCTTTGCATGATGCAGTCCTCCACTCCAATTAATGGCAATATCGCATTTTCCTCGGTTCAGCCTGGCAGCCCCCTCCATACTCCCACCCCCCGATATTCCACAGAATTCAAATAACCCGTCGAAGACTGGACAGTCGTCACCAACGTTATATTTTCCCTGCTCTTTAGCGTATTGGTCCATGTTGTCTGGAGTAACTTTTGACAAAAAGTCGACATATTCGTCAGTGTGAAATTGACACATCTCGTGTTTCGTGGCAGGCTTTGCTCGCTGTTGGTGTAACAGTGGTTAGATTAATCGAAATTAATAATGATTCATCCAACAACGTACGTAAATTTCCATTTTCTTGTACAGCCCGTAGTTCATTATCAAGGAATGTGTCATCCGAATTCGATGAGGCTTCATGGGATGTCCAGCAACGTACGCGTAGTTCCTGTAGCCCGCGTCAGTGAAATTCATCCGGTGGGGAGCAAGTACTTGAACATACCCCACATCAGCTATCCCGCAGAGATCCGAATCTAGTCAGCAATCTGTTCTTCCGACCTTCAAACCCCATAACTGGAGGGGTGCTATGTGAATGGGCGGATGGACCTACAGTCGTAGAACTTTACGATGTTAGCATTTGGATGTGCAAGCTCAAGCTTCCAACGTCAAGGGATTGGATCGTTCCCTGAAGTGGTGATCCGTGCTATCGCCTACACTCACTAGCATCGAAAGATCCAATCTTCTTGTTCCTTCATTCAAAATGGAGACCAAGGGTCACCTACATAAGCGACCCGTTTTCCTGCGTTCCCACTCCCATTCATCTGGAAAGGATTGTCGATTGGTACCCCCGCGTATGCCATCGTTGCCAGTGTATTGGTGACGGCCGTTGAGGAGTGATTCTTTCACGAAACCAAGAACTTTACAGACGGAAGTGACTGGTGTGAACAAGGACTTGCAAAGTTGGGCTGAAGTTCTAGCGAGCGATAACGGTGTAGTGGTTACTAAGTAGGACAAATGTGGAACGGAACTATCATGGAGTGGCTGATTACTAAGGCACTCATGCACAGAATAATATAAATTTGTACTGTAGTATGACGACCTCAGAAACTGCAATACACTTACTTACATACCTACCTATCTCATTGTCAGCGAGCCACTGGCTAGATTATAAGGTACCTGAGTACATAATGTATTAATGTATGTAGATATGTATCTTGACAAGACATATCATTCTGTGGTATAATTCTATTGTTTAATCCCTACTTTCCTAGATTACCCCTTTGGAGCTAGTATCGGATTATCACAAACCCCATGCTCGAAACGAGACTAGGCTAGTCTGGTTGCACGACCCCCCGTAAGACTAGGCGCTCGCTCCCTGTCTCAGAATGAGCCTCATTCTAGGACGGCGGACGTTCCAGTAATCTGGTATATATCACCAAAGCCATTTCACTACCAGTCATGTCTTCGCCAAAGGGGGAACCTAATGCACTTGAATTCAAACATCAGAACATACAAGCCAAAAAGAAAACGAAAATTCTTCTGAAAAAGCCGACCTGCAAGTTCACAAACAGGCCAAAGGAAGTTATCTTGATTCGGGGGAGGGATCCAGCTTGTAAACAAAGTCAGTAACTATGAGCCAAATAATTATAATATAAAAAACCGATTTTTCTAACCAAATATTCATCTAGCGCTTACATTTCACCAAGAAATTGTCTCTCGAGTTGTTAATGAGTGCGATCTTATTGAAAACATCCTTCCTGAACGCCCCAAGGCACCTGCGCCCATGAAGCCCGAAAGGTCGCGAGAATTAGTTGTTGGAGAGGACGAATCTGGTAGGGATAGGAAGAAGCCGAGGAGGGCACTGGAGGAGTAGGCAACTTCGAAAATACCTGGCGTTGCAGGTGGACGAATGATTATCATCGCGGAATCCGGGTGAGGTTCTGGCGCTCCCTCATGGCTATAGCTCTAGAAATTGCATCTACCACTAGGCTACATGGGAACAAGTAACATAGGTAATAGCACTGCGAGAGTATTTGGGATGGCGAAATCGAAAAACTCATACCCGTAACACTAAAGGTACCTTTCAGTTCTTGAATGCATATTTGGATAGAACTTGACACGACATAAACAGCTGTGCATGCGGTAAGTGACATTACTCCAGAGCTTGGAACAAACAGTAGCTAAACCTGGCTTCTAGTATGTCTCTTGTCGATGCCACTAATGCAGAGCAGAGTTAGATTCTATCTTGACTCATGCATATATTAGGACTCTGCATTTTGTAAGAGATAGCCCTTCCCATACCTATCAATACGAAGCCGGGGCAAACTTAAGAAAAGCCAGGAACTTGGGTCGTGTGGACCATTGTAGTTTCTGCTGGCGACATTTACTGGCACTGCATGAGCGTACGTGTAGAAGCCTCGCCAATCTGAAGTTATTCAATGCCATATATCTAAGTATTTTGGGGTATTGTGAGTGGGAACTAACCGCGGCGGACCCATTGGCTTGCACTGGCACATGGGTTACTACTATACTACTTGCCCACGGAGACAGGGGGAAGGAGCACCAGCCTGCGTCGGTGGTACGAAATTTCGTGCTCATGGCCTCTATGACCTGATATATCTGGGTCCAATTGTACGATCTCTGGTTTCCGTCTCAAGGCTGCTTGCCTCGGCACTCTATCGTGTATATCTGATTGGACAGACAAACGGTGGTTTATTTACATATCTCTTTCCGCTTTATCGGAGCTCAGAGGCGCCTGCGTCATAAATATCGCCCTGGTGACCATTCAAGCCCCACAGTTTCATCCCTTTTCTTCTATTCTCTACTCCTCAGTCCATCAAGAACCACCTATTACAGCCAAATTCTATCGATCCTAAGTTGACGGAGTGCAAATCACCAACTGCATTCACGATACAAAACTCAACTCCAGTTTCTAATCCTGCTACACAACATGTCACAGGAACTCCCATACCAACGACTATTAGAGGAGTTTGGAAGTGCATTCAATGTCGAAGGGCTCACGGAAATACAGCTCACCTGGGAAGGGAAGGGAAAAATTCTAGAGGAAATTGTTGACCGAGCCAGATGGTGGTTGGGCTTAGGAAATCGAAGCAGGGAACCTCAGAATTATCAGCAAGCAGTTACAGGGGTCAGAGAAGTCATAGCTGCTAATACAAATGACTCTCGATTCAGCAGCCTCTCTACATCATGGGCCCTAAATGTATCATGCTCTTTCTTCGACAAACTTTGCTCTCTTGTGGAAGAAAGCGAACGAAGGAAGAATGTGGAGAAGATAGGACCTCAAAAGAACTCGGGCCAACGCAGACTCCTTCCTGCTCCAACACTAAGTGCTCAACCATTTACCTCCGTTACAGCTAATAGCCCACAATCCACACCCTTTCCTCTGCAAGGAACATCAAACCACCGGGGCGAGTGGCATTCTCCACCAACTGCTCACAACCCAATCCCAGCAAACTCGAGTGGGACCACCTCGAGTAGAAAAAGAAAGTTCTCAGAGGACAGTGCTGTGGCAAAACGAGGGGGCAAAGATAAGGGCAAGGGAAGGGCTATGTCCGGCTCATATGGTGAAGGTGGGACTGGCTTCACAACATTTGCAAAACCTCCTACTGTAAACCCCCTGGAACAGAATTTATTGAGACGGATACCGTCCCCGATAGGCGTTGGTGGGGCAGGGCCCAGTAATTGGGATTCCAAATTGAAGGGGTCTCGAACAATACACTATCCAATCCAGCTCAATGTAAGTATCAGAAACAACATCACCCCATGGTGTCACAGAGGTATCACTAACATGCGGTAATTAAAAGGGATCAACAGCATCTGGATTTACTGCTCCGGCTTCGAGCCAACAGAACCCGAGGGTATCTTCTCAGAAAACAGTGCCCACTATCTCCAAGATACATACACAGTTTCTACTCAGGATAAAAAAGGCAAACCTTACAGCTCTAACACCGAGTCAGCGAGTTCAGCTCAATCTATGCATTAGCCAGGCCAATCATCTGGAAGGCGTTCCTCATATCCCACTGATAAGAAATGCTCCCAAGCTTTATCGCAATACAAGCTCTTCTGCACATTCACTGGCTGTGAGCCTGGTGAAAGATTGCCAGGATGCGCTGTCTTTGGCTGTGCCACTTCTACCCTCCTCCATACCCGCCATTCCAGTTTACTCTAGTGGAGTTACATCTGGTACTGTTGAGAACCCTTCGCCGAAGAGAGCTAAAACACATAAGAACTTGAATGAGCCCAGTGAAGAGCATCGACAAGGAGGTCAAACGAGGCATTCCCAGAAGATCCTTCCGCTAAGGAAACCTACGAGTGGCCCTGTCACGAAGATCAGAGCTAGTATGAATACGCAAGACACTTATATACATGCCGCAGATTCAGAGGCTCAGGGCCGCCTAGCAACTGCAGTTTGTGAAAGTGTTATAAGCTTCTCCGAGCCTATGCCAACAAGTGCATCTCCCCAGATTGTACCACCGAGCCTGCCACGAGTTACCTCAATGGCATCGCCGCCCCCATCTCATAGTTCTGCGGGTGGGCGGGGATCACCTTCTTACAGCATACAGCAGCCAGCCGCTATTCAACAAGCTGCTTATCACCAGTCAGCTGGTATCTCAATACCAATGTCCACTGCCTCCAGCCCATCTGTACCGACGGCTCGCCGCGCTTCAGATAACACCTGTTCCTCTACACAAACAATCCAAGCTCCGTTAGATCTACCACTATTGCCACCATATTATCAGCCGCTTCTTCTGGGTGATAGTGCCAATCCTATATATAATACCATACATCCAAATCCGACCCCCGCTGCAACACCCAGCCTCTCGATTGGTAATCAAGACAATGGGATCTCTGGAAATGATACCCTCTTGAACAACTACGAGGAGCTCGCGTTTTTTGACCAGTATCTCAACATCCCAGTTGAGGAGTATATCGGTGGCCAGGTATTTCAGGTCTCGCAGCTACAGTTCACCACGAGCCCTATGTATGGACAGCAAATGGGGGATTTTTCACAACGACAGTTCCAAGGAATGTCTCAACAGGGTGGGGTTCACATGTTCTCTATGTCAATGACTGGGCATGGGCTGATCTCACCCTACCAACCTCAGCAAATGCAGTGGGCCCCAGACAGCTTTCAAGCGTGTCCACCTGGTTCCAGAAGTGACAGTGGCCAAAACTCTATCGCCTTGGATTAGAACTCATTTACTTCCTTGAAGCAGAAACGGGAGTTACTGCATTTGTTCATACTAGTATGTAGGAGTTGGTACAGTTTGTTCCCAGCTGGAAAGCGATTTCTTAGCCGTCCGTTTTCTCTGCACTTTTGGATTTTCCTTGCTGCTATGTTGGTAAATCCATCTTTTGTTTTCATTCAATGTTTAGTCCTAAGAAAGCCCTCCCTAGCCTCACTTCTGTCACGGCTCATTTTGTATTACCTATGTTCTGATTTGGACCGGCGTTTTATCCTCAGACTAATTTTTGGGCCTGGGGGCGAGATTAAATTACTCGCCTTGGGAAAATACATACGTTATCTGCTTAACTGATTGGCGCACTGGCACAAATACTTGTCATTCTAGAGGTATCCACTATACCCACTTCCCATTGTGTCTCAATTCGAACCCATGTTTTAAGAACACAGCTTTACTGTCCCACAAGGGCACCAATATACTTAAATGGACAATGTCTTTGAATGTATACTGGTATATACCAGTGATTACTAGGTCACGGACTCATCCGGACAGCACTTATATGTTGAAATGGCAACGAGCATTGGAATGATCGTTGAGATGAGAATTTGCAGTAGTTTAGGTAATTACTTTGGAGCTAGCTGCTGGTGGTTTGTCAATTCAATTGTTTTTCTCTGGACAACAATCTGGGCAGAGTTGTCACTGGGCTCCGTTTCTTTGTGACAACCGGGGCTCATGACTTTTGGAGTGAAACTTGAAGAGGCATTTGTCGGCGTTAGAGTTTACTTACTCCCTGGTCGCGTGGTCACTTTTCATACAAAGAGCTTATATATTTTAATCGCGTCATTGCCCACCCGTAGCTGCAAGCGGGAAATAAGATCATGACCTCCTTCTCATTATCAACATCATAATAACCTCAAACTTTCCTTCGTAACACCAAACCTACACATATCTGGAGTAAACAAACATACTTGCCACGTCTGCCCACCCAAGCTTTGTTTTCGTTGGAGTGAGGCTATCAAAGCCTTATGTGAGTATAAACCGCTAGGATAAAACGTGATCACTGGGTGCCAGGTTTGTCACCGGTGGTAGGCATACTGTACACAAACATGGCTATATGCAAAGTGGTTATTTGCAGCTGGCTACCATTTTCTCCACCTTCTGGAATGAAAATATGTATGCTTGATAGGAAACTTTGAATACATGGTGTGTTACCCTGAGATATGGACATTGTATGTGGTGCCTACGTACTATACAACGCTAACCTTGTATTACCCTGAGAAGTATTTTTAGTTGTACCAAATGCGGGGAAAGCCATCCTTTTCTGCGCTAGAACCATAGAATACAATTACTCAATGAAATTATACTCCCAAGGTCCATTGGTTCCCGAGATGTATTGTAGTACTGATTTACGCAATTGTCATCAAGTTATATATATGTAGGTCGACCCAACCTTCCATGAGGAGGCCAAAAAAACTAAAAAGATTGTTGAATGGAGTGGGATTCGAACCCACGCGGTTTCCCACTGCGATGCACGGATGGGTATGCCACCTGAACACAGCGCCTTAGACCACTCGGCCATCCATCCTAGGATTATGGTGTAGATTTGTTCTCAAGCATTTTATAAAGCAATATATTTGTTATCTTTGCCAAGAACTTAAATCACGCGGACAATAGAAACCCTAAATTACTCGAGGCAGACTACACTGTCTGAACCTAGCGGCATCACCAGCTCCACCACCATGCTTTGGATAAGGACAGCTTGATGATGATACCGTACTGATAAGCGGTTCTGAGAGGTATGAGTCGAGCCTGATAGGCCTCCATAGGAGGGGTCGTGCAACCAGACTACTGATAGGCACGACTCCCAGCTACTCTAATAACCTTGATTGGACAGGAAGGCCCTCAGGGAAGAGCCTAAAGGCGTACATGTGGATAATTGCGCCCAATGAGCCGAAATGAGCCCAGCCTCATTCAGTGCTTCAGGAACAATATGGCATTAGTTGTTTGCAGCTGCAAGATCCCATCGAAGGCGCATTATACATAGACTCAAAAGCTGGGGCTTGAAACCCAATATCGACTGGAACAGCAGATGACCTGCATTGCATCGTTGCAAATGCTTCCAATTCTCTTATAAAACCAAACCTCTCTGACATAGCAGTGTCGGCACTCCGCTTACTCTAAACCTATATCACTGGGGCGCCTGGGCTTTGCGCGCGCCTATCACTCTTGCCAACGAGGATACCGGTACTGCTACTACTATCAAAAATAGTTCTATTTTTCGTTCTTCGACCCCATCTAAGGGCAGCATCTCAGGTAGTGGAATAATCACCATCCTGTTAATCGGCCTCAACAGAAGACACCACCACCGCAGCCAGCTCGAGACCTTCCATATTTAATGTGGTAAAGGAGGGGAGAAACCCTGCAGTTGCAAAGAACTGAGGGACAATTGCAAGCATGCACAAACTGGAAGGCCGGGTCGGATGAATGGATTATCATGATTTTTTCTTGCAAGAGACTAGGTTTAACCCATAGTTTCAGGGCCAGGCTAGTTATTGTATAGGTATTAGAGTGAGCTGTTCCAAGCCCCTGTCAAGTAGCATTCTTGGTTCGAACTTTATCCCACCATTCCACTGTCAAGTCATGTCTATATTACGGCCATATATATATGAAGTTCACAGCATCATTGATACATGCTGGCCAAATCATAAAATACAGTATTACCATAGCGAGCACTTAAGTAGGCAAGCGCTTTTTGGCCTCGAGACTTGGTGTCAGGGGCTATACTTGTGAAATCTATCAGTGGTATAGTCTGCCAGTAGGTGTGACATACTGTACTCGATAAGAGGCGCCAAGATCATGGACTACCGTATCTGGTAATATGCTTGAGTCCCATTGGGGAAGAGATCTAGAATGACAAGTGAAGCCCTTGCAATATAAATGCAAACGCCGGACTCAGACTCTATATACGAAGGCTAGATCTGCGTAGCTACTGGTGTCACGGCATGCATATATTTGGTCAATAGTCCCCCAATTGCTCGTTCCCGTAATATATATGCACTGTATATGCTTCGGAAAGAGGTGCTTAAGCTTCCTTCCATCATAATTATGGCATGTTATTTTTGCATGCTTCACGCACTGGGGCAAATTATTGAATGTCAATACCACGTGCACGCATGCACACTGCACAGTTGGGTTTGAAAGCCTTCAACGGCTATTATGTTCGAATGGGGAAACTGTATATTTCACCAGGCCTAGTGGCCTTGATAAGACGGGAAAGCCTATGTAGATATTGGACTTTAGGAGGCAATCTGAACCGCAATGGGCCTACCTTGTGGGCCGGAAGAAGCTTTTATGTTTATGTGCAGCTGCAATATCCCGTTGAGGACGTAGTGTGCATTGAAAGCTCTGATCTCGACAGTCAATATATATTGACTTTGTGGAACAATAGACTTGCGTTTTCAATTTTCTTATAAAGGCACAACCTCTCGGACTCAAGTCGGAGCATAGCAGGGCCAGCCGTTCTAAGGAGCCAAGTATCCCGCAACCCTATACTACCAGAGCACTTGGGCTTCCTCGACCACGCTGAGTCATACTCCAAGAGCAGTTAACAGAATGGTATTATACTTGGATCTTCACCCCCCACTAAGAGCAGTGTCTCCTACGCAGTGGGATGTGATCCTCCGCCCTGCCAATCCGCCTCGCATGCCTCCACAGCCTCCTCCTCCTTCCTCCTCGGCACAACCATCGAACCCACCCCCACCTCCTTCCACCGCCAAGGAAGGAGGAAAACCTGGGCCGCACATGTGAATGGGTATAATGATGGGCAATGAAGATTGGTTATGCATACTGGAACTACTGAATTTGCATCTGAGACGGGGGAAGGACATACTCATGTATTTGGTTCTTGACTACCTAATGTAAGGTGTTAATATGTTGCGTATAGCTGCAAGTTTTTCCCCTAAACTTTCCCTTGCTCATGAATAAGTATTTATCTATACCCTGAAGTGAAATTCAAATTCTAGTTAAGTTATCGAATGGGGGATTGCCAAGACTGATGGACTGCCTTATCTGGTAATGTGTTAGCCACTTGCAGGGTACAAAAGTTAGTCCCACGAAGTCGGGGGGTACAACTTGGCTAGCGGCGACTAGTACTAGAGATAGAGTTGATGAGGTCACCTTCTTGGAATATCTTTATCGTTATACACTACCATCAGGAAAAAATATTTGTGCGTCATCGTGTGTATCGTATGGCATCCTGGCATCCGTGTCTCCCAGACGTCTCCAGGTGTCTCCCAGACGTCTCCAGGTGTCTCCCAGTGTCTCCCAGTGTCTCCTAGTGTCATCGGGACTAGCAGTTTTCCTCCTGGGGGCCAATTTTCAAAATACACAGACGCCGCGAGATACGCTCCGGATTTACCCTAGGATTCACCCGATTCCTAATAATCACTTTTTGGGTTTTTTTCCTGATGTGACATGTACATCAAATAGAGAAGCTCCTCTACAGCTTAGGAGTTACAAGTTACCTGCTTGCAGTACGTCAGTTAGTATCAAGATTAATATCACAATGCAGTTGGGCGGGGCACGACAGGTATGTACACACTGGCAACTTCTCCCTTTATCAGCGCCTGTAGCTAACTGCGGAACTACCCTACACCTAGCCTCACATAGACCACTATGTTCACAAGGACATGGTAATCCCCGAATCTGGTCGTGCACTCTTCACACCAGCAATCGAAGGGTTTTATGTCTTTTATGAAAGTAAAGAGCCGGATGACTTGGTAGGTTGCCTTGACCTAATAGACAAACATACCATTATCCGAAGCTCCCAGGGGAAGTCACAAAAATATGCATACGTGGCTGTAATCACTCTAGAGGCAGCAAGAGACTTTGCCTGGAAGCTATCCATGGATGGCACGAAATATGCAGTACTCGAGCACACAAAGTGGTAAGAGTTATTATACTTACGCAGTATCCGGCTATCCGAGTCTTCGATTGCCTTCTTTACCTCTACATGATTATAGCTAAGCCCTATTGTTTCTGGGTCGATAGGGCGAAACATCAGTGGGAAACGGATTATCGTAAAAAGCGCGAGAAACTGTAAGTTTCAATCTAGTTAAAACTACTTTTGGTAGTTGATGTGGACTAATACTACAGGATTATAGAGAGATATCCCTTAAAGGAGCAGAAGCACAGTTAGCAGATGATGAGTGTGGACAGTACACCGACCCATATCATCAATGTTGGATGCAGATGGAGCGAGAAGAAATTCAGGGATTAAGAGGAGCATTAGTCAGGTACATATAAGTATCTTTCTTTCCCAGTGACTGTATTGTGCTAATGGTGATGTATACTTAATCACAGATTACAATCAGCTACCCAACAGGCCGTACAAAATCTCAATGAAGAAATAGTCGAGATGCCTTGGCCACAGTCTAGAATGGTGTCAATGACACAAGCACTGAGGGATCTGGAGGGTGGCTGCCCAGCAGTCATAGATGAAAATAGAGACTACAATCTAGTATATGAGGGAGGGGTACTTATTGGTGCTACTTGGGATGATACACGCTTGGGTATTAAGCACAACAAGGAAGGGCGAGATAGCTATTTTGTAGAGGTATGTCTCTATTCCTAATGTAGAATTCAAACTAACTAGGTATGGCATTAGCCACTTGGCATCCGGCACCATCGGGCTGCGGCCACGGTAATGCACAATATGTAACTCATAGCTTCCGGGTAGGTATATCTCAAAAGTCCTCTGTTCTCATATGTGTACTGATAACTGCGTTTACTGCTTGAATCCAGCCCGCCCAGAGCTAATGATCACTCATGAAAGTATTTACGACACCAGGTCAGAGGATTCCACAATTCGGCCTGATGAGTTGAGAGCAATCAATCCTCCACCCTGTGATTTGCGGTCAGACAGAAGGGTATATATTATGGCAGGTGGGTCACCCGAACCCGTTGGAGGTATTTGTGGGAAGGAAAAAGTCCGAAATTGTCAACAGACTGGTTGCAGGTAGGACAGGGTGAGTTTACTATTTTCTGTTAGCATCATGCAGAAGAAGGAGGTGTAAACAGGTCAATGATTGCTACTCTAGCCTCAGCATTGCTACACATCAAATGATAGTCAGATTAAAATCGATCCTTTTTAAATGCAAAGTCGGTGTTCGCATATACATGTTCCGGCCCAGTCACGACAGATGTGTTTTTATGCATAGACCAAATATAAGTACAGAATATGAAGGAGTAAAAAAGGAAAAACATCAAGATAAACATAAGATGCAAGCTGAAACACAAAGACATGAGATCTCGAGAATTATTCTACATTGCTGTCATCTGCTCCTTCTGGTTTATTGCAACGCATGGTTACTTTCCGATCTTTCACATGATCACTATCTCACAACCGCCATATTGTTGTTCTTGATCGAGTCGATAGCCATAAACTTGACTGCGGAGGTCAACCTCTAATTTATTAGAGGGCTTGAGCGTTGGTGTACGTAAAAACATTCAAATAATACGATGTTTTTCATCTGACATGCGAGCTCGATTGGTGTGTTCTGGGTGACGAATATATCGACCAAAGTTGGCTCACACTTCAGCAGTAAATGGTTCTACTGCATCTAGATCTTCCGTACCGGCATTGCTCATTTTTGTATAGGTAGCTGTTGAACTTCTCCAGTACTGAAGGGTTTGCCTCTCTTTATATCCTTCATTTGATCTGTATTTTCTACTGATTTCATATTCCCCCTTCTTGAATCTGCGAAGTTCCCGAATCCGTGGACTCACTTGTCTTCCCCTGGCTACCACCCAGACTCAATCCCAATGGATATCAACCAGGACTCAAGCCAGTCCACATTACCCAGGGGGTGTGCCATTTACTCTTGATGGTCATAGGAATGATCCTATATTGGTGTGGGAGGTATGATATATGCGCGTGTATCACCTCACCCCAGCATGCAATACCTGTGTGGATTGTAGTAATGGGCTCGGTATTCCACAGTGAGGTTCACCCTCCTCTGGGGTCCGGGAACTTATCAAATATTCTTGATGCATTCCTGGTGCAAGACTATCCCAGCCAATGAATTATCTTGCAGCAATTAAATATATGATTCACACTCATTGGCATCTTCCCAGCTAACAGTTTCGATATGATTTTCCCACCCTACATCACAGATCCGCTTAATAATCCTTAGAAAGAGTAGTCTAGTTTGTCATCCCCTCCTCCGGGAAAAACAGCTTCGACCGTTACTCCAGGAATCGTCTTCGACTCATCGATAGCGGGGTGTGTGGGTTTGCTGTCAAGGGCTCGCGGCCGGTTTATTAGTGCGTGATAGGACCAAACTAAAGGACATTGAGGCATACAGGATGATCGGTGGGATACTCATGGTTTGAGCGACTGGATTCCCAGTGTCCTTCTCGATGATTTCTTCGACTCTACATGCATCATTAACGTTAGTATGGTTGGCTCGGATATAGAATTGGCCTGGTAAAGGTGCATACTTGGTACCGTTTTCAAAGTATGCATAGTGAACCTATGGAAATGTGTTGTTAGCACAGTTTCTTCCTGAAGAAGTTACAATAATTGATG
>Ga0307514_10001257_pt1 | contig 33190 bp, 35 predicted proteins | sample 16_EM_MG_FD_203088 | JGI IMG/M metagenome (GOLD analysis project Ga0307514, IMG submission 203088) | Populus trichocarpa ectomycorrhiza microbial communities from riparian zone in the Pacific Northwest, United States - 16_EM | ecosystem: Host-associated > Plants > Roots > Unclassified | place... | reverse complement strand
CACAGAACTTGTCACACTGCCACAAGAATTTGTAAATAGAAGCTTCTACTAGTTATCTTTCAATTCATAATATTCTAGGGGGGGGTTTAAGTGGGTGGCTGTGTTGTTATAAGCGACAAGGTGCAGCATATGCGAAAGTGGGCCCTTTCGTGGGCCCAATACCGGCGAAGGGATAAGGTCTTCCACAGGACTATCATTTGTTCCGCGCCCGGGCCCGTCGTACACAGATACTCGGTGTTGCCTTTGAGTAAATGACAAGCTCGCCCCCTTACTGGGCTTGTGTCGCTACGACCGGTATTATTAATCCTCTAAATGCAAAAAGAGTAACCGCGAGGATAATTACGCAGTCGGCTAATTCAGTATTCCTAACCTATCCCCTCGAGTGGAGATCTTGGTAAATTTGTTGTAGTAAACTAAAGGATTCTGAAGATGGTCCATGACTGCATCTGCCAATAGGAAACCAGACCCTTTGATTATTAACTGCTACAATAAATTTACCAAGATCACCACTCGAGGGGATAATTATCTAAACTTCGGTTAGATCGGGGTTTAAAGGGTATAAACCGGCCCGGTCAAGCAAGGCCTAGGGTTATACCTGACCGATCTAACCGCTTGGAGCATCGAAGGCTCGAAGGCTAGAGCTGCTCGAATACAGACGCATCCCAGAGACAACTGTATTTCCGTATCTTCAAAACGTACTTATCTCAAGAAACAACCCCTTGTAATCTGAGAAATCTTCCGATATCCAGACGTAGCTAAAATATTTGGTCCAATTGAAATTGAATGCTAAATGCTTTTTCAACTTTTGATTTCGGTCTTTTTGACGTTTATATTTCAGGCCGTTTGAACTTTGAACGAAGACAACAGCCTCGCGAGCGATCTGCATGATCATATTGGCTTCAATGGTGAGCTTCACTGGAGTTGGCAGAAAATTTCCGGCTCCGAATAAGCATCCCCGGTGATTGTACCTGATTGGGAACCCCATGACCGAGCATGACCTAGAGGGCCTGCACTTGGAGGACCTGGAGGACGAAGCAGTGGACTAGGCAAAGGACGAGGCAGAGGACGAGACAGACGTGGTCCACAATGAAGGAAGAGTAGGCTATACCGCTGGGAACGCTATCAGTAAAATCATGTGTGGCTCTAATCCGTCCAGACCACTCGGGTAGACGATCTGCAGATGCACAGGATTAGACAATTATTGTTATGACGGAGAGCTTCCTTGTAATTGAGTGGTGATGACCAACTGTCAGAAATAGCCGCATACGGAACATACATACGGTCCAGAGCTTATACAACATACACAGACGATAAGCGGGAGACATACGGATTTTCAGAAATCTGGATACTGGACACTGGCCGGGTGCCAGTGGTGCGGCCGAGAATGCATGAAGAGTGTGATCTGATATGTGCACGCTCGCTCAAATTTGTATATAAACTCTCCTTTGTTGTCTCTTGCTCAATATCTCAATCACGATTCTCATTCGGTTCTATCTGCAACCGTGCTATCAGGTTGACAGCCGATTGCTTTACCATTCATGAGGGATGTGAAATACGCCGGTGCTGAGTCTCGAACTTACTACAATACATCCATACTAACGTGTAGATCCCCTAACGTTCTTAGGCGAAACCCGCAGTTGGATTCTAGTTAACAGAACCGGCTTGTAGCTACCATATATAAAGATTAAGGAAGAACATGAGGCGGCAGAAGACTGCACCAGCTCGCACCTCAGCTGCAGGCTAGATAATAAGCCATGTTTGACTTGCAAATAGCAGGCTTATAGGCGGCGGCAGGCGTTGAAACTCAAAAAATAGACTGCTACACTAATCATCACTCGGCATCGGCCTATTAGCGACTGTTACAGATGTACATGATGTTACAGGTCTGATACACGGTCACGGCTGCAGGTGCTGATGCCTCCTGTATATATCTCGAGTCTTTCTCCTTCTCTCTTCTCTGTACCATAGAATACACGCACACGGTTCTCCCCAACTTCCATATCGTAACAGCGACTCTATGTTGAATTTTAGTTCAGATTTGCTTTAGGTTGTGTTCGGATTATGACAAGTAACCATAAAACATGGCTGGAAACTAAGCACCTCAGAACACTATTGATCATAATACAACGAAGCTATTAAGTGCGTAATAAATGATGGAGAAAAGCTAAGAACGTATTGGCAACTGCTTTTGCTCTGGCTGCTGGATATCGATCACTATTAAAAATTTCAACGCTTTCCCCTTCTCAAAAAAGAACCACTCGCAGTACAATTCTTGCCGCAAAAACGAGTACCTCACATAGACAAGCTCCGCTTGAAACTTGTTGGGGAATTAATTTATCTGTATCTCATCTAACTAATCAATCTCTTCTCCATCGTCATTTCGGAGACGCCATTAGATATCAATCTACTAGAAAATGCCACTGCGCTCCTCTAAACGTCGTATGACAAGTGGTCTACCGGATACGTTATTTACGTAGGACTTATGAGACAGCATCCTTCCATCAGACAACTGCTCGTATTTTACAAGCTTATAAGATAGCTAGTAATCAAAATGAGCTGCATTCATTGTACTTCATTTCTTATTCACAACACCCTATGGTACACAAAATTTTCTCTCGTGCCCAGTGGTGGCGAATAAATTCTGCCCGACCGTGCGAGCACGTAGCTAGACAAGGAACGAGAGATCACAAAATGCGTGAAATCTAGTCTGGAACTACATTTGAAAAGCTATTTTACCCATTTATTAATTGGAAATACGTATAGAGTACTTAAATATTTATACCATTTTTTCCCCCATATAAATTTGAACTTCGAAAAAATTTCACTGCCCCAGCTGCAGCACAAGTCACTCAACCTTAGGGTTTGAGAATGCATTTAATCGGATTTAATAATTGCATGGTAAAGCGCATTTCTCTCTCAGGTAATCACCACAAAGCGATTTGCCAGTTCCATAATTGTACTTTTACGCATTTCGTATACCACAGGGAACACATTCCATCACAAACTACAGCAGTTTTAATTGTCAGAAAAGCAGTTAAGCAATAAGAGGATTTATCGACCCACCATGACAACTTTCAATCTAATCCTGTGCACGACCGCTGACAGTCTTGATCTCCTCGCTGTTTTCGGCAACAGGATCATCTACATTTGTTGGTTTATTATCGAGCTTGGAATCGCCGGCTTTTTCTGTGACGTTGCCTTTGGCGGGGGCAGTAGCTCTTTGGGCTCGTGCCTGATCCCCACTAACCCAGTTGCCGTCCTCGTTAGTGTACCCGTCTCCGCAACTGCAATCCTTCGGTCCCACGCATTTGGTAGCGCACTAGGAATTGACAGGATATTAGCTGCAAGGCGGCTGGAGAGGGCAGGTGGGCATACCATGATCTTAGCGGGAGTGGGTGTTGATTGGTGTTGAAGAAGTGCTGCTGTGTGCTGTCGTGGCCAATGATGGGTCTGGGTGTGGATGTTGCTCTTTGGTGAGTGATTCTCGAGACAACCAGGATCGTTTGTTGGCCCTTTATAGCAGTGCAATGGAGTGGCTGTGCTGGTCGGAGTCGATATTCACCAAACATATCGCGTACTGCGCAACGGAGAAAATAAGTTTCGTTTGCTGTGGCTGGTAAGGAAACATTCCAGTGACTCGTAATGATGCTAGGTGTTGTTGACAGCTGCAGTCACAACAAAGTTTATCCAACCTTGGGTTTTCGTCAATGCACGGTTTCGTCATCAGACAATCGATCAAGACTCTACACGCGTAGTTCGCGCGCTCAGGACCTCATATGATCGAGACTATGGCAATGATCGGGACAAAGTCGCACCGAACAGGGATAAATACTGGACTTGGTTGGCCTGATATAGCATACCCCGCACGTTCAATCCACCAATTCACATATCTCGTGACGGTGACGATACACAATGAAATTCAATGTGTGAAAGGCACATGCGTGAATATTGTCTGGGAGATGATCCTAGAGTTTGTTGTACTTGTTGTACGAAACTCGCGCGTTGCGTTAGTCGTGATCGCTAACACAAGTCAAGAAACACTGCATTATGCTCAGCTAAGGAGCACAAAGAACGAGTTCTGGCGATAAGAGCTCGAGATTACGTCTCGGGATGTCTCCTGATACGCGAGAAGACGATGTCGTTCATAGAAATTAAGATTCGGGAGTTTTCGGCTCGGCCCGCATGTATAAAATGAGGTGTGAACAGAACCTCCGAAGGACCTTTAATTTTCAACGAACGGAGGAAATCACCCTTTTAACGGAAGTCCGGCCACGTCTCGTAGTCCTACTACAATTGGCAACGCAATTGGAAGTCATTGCCTCAATCTGTACGGGTTTTGAGGACTGTTTGAGGTTCTACAGCAGTTAAGTTCCTAGCAGAGCCAAACCCGCTCGGAACCGAAGCTAACCGCAGTATGACTAGTCTCAGAACCCTGAGGGCACTCCGAGACTACAGTATGACAGCGGTACGTTCGCTTTGATCGACAGTAGCCGCTTGACTTGTAATTATGCGCCAGGGCTTTGGTTGCGGCTCAAGTCAGAATGGACACGAGAAACTCATGAATCGACGCCATAGCATTACACAAGTTTCGTGAATCACCCCAATTCACAAACCTGCACCTGGAAGGAACACGAGACACATGCGGGCAATCCAACAGGGAGGCTGTGCAAAGAGGGGTACCCTTTGTCTGTCCTTGTTTCCAGAACAGCAATGAAACTTTAGACTTTGTCTGGTGTTTGGATTGAAATGCGGCAGGACCGTTGGAATGCACCTCGGGAGTACGCCGCGGTCCGGCGGTACGCAGCTCCACGAATAATATACCGACCGATCGGATTGCGGGTTTCTCATTGGGTAGCATCGAGCATTACTAATCCTATGAGCTTAACCCCATCTAGCCAATGCCAAGCTTCATACAACCTCACTAATCCCGCGAACTAAAAGTGCGAGTGTGCTAGCTCTAGAGCTAGAGCACAAACGGGGTTTTATTGGCCAGCCATGCCTTGGAATGTAGCAAATCCTTGAAGAATGCAATAATTTATCCGAATGTTCGCCACTGCGTTGCGAACTCTTTAGTTAGTTTGGTCCTACCGTCCTGGAATGTGTGGCTTAGGACGACTCTAGTCACCATATATATACAACGAGCTTCTTTAGATATTGATTTGGTCATCCTGCACTTCTCCTTCTCCACGATAGCGGGCCTCACAATTCTTGCTCCTCACACCTAGCTAGACGAAATCCCCGCTACTTTTTGTCATATTCAACGAGGACGATTGTAGCTGCAGCAGAGGCAAACGAAATAAGTGATATTACACGGTTTCTAAGCAGCACTATTAGCGTAGTTCACACCTGAGGTTATTACTCCTAAGTTGCACGACGTGAAGGTAGGCATCCTACGACAGAAACTCTACATAGCAATGCATATCTGAAAGTTTAGCTTGTCTGTCAAAGTAGCCAGTGGACTGTATACGCGAGTGCGATGGAAAACAAGACCGAATATACCCCCCTTCTAACCGGCGAAGATGAGAACCTAGTTAGTGATGAAGATCGTGCGAGGCTGCGCAAAGTGGCAGACTCATTGCCGCTGTCTGTGTGGTTAGTCACGGTCATTGAATTCTGCGAGAGATTCACATTTTTCGGATTATCGGGGCCATTCCAGAATTACATTCAAAACAGCAACGATTCTCTTCGACCGGGCGTCATCGGTCTTGGCCAGGCACAGGCGACTGCCCTGAATCAGTTTTTCCAGTTCTGGTGCAGTTTTACCACTATATTTGGTGCTGCAATTGCAGACCAGTATCTCGGAAGATTCAACACCATCATGTATCACTCTCTTGTTTATATTCTCGGGCTCATAGTCCTCTTTATTACCTCACTTCCGGTTGCAATCCATCATGGCACTGCGCTTGGTGGCCTAATCACTGCGATGATTTTAATCGGCCTTGGAACTGGTGGAATAAAGTCGAATGTTTCTCCTCTAGTTGCTGAGCAATACACGGGCAGGAACAAGATCATCCGATTAACGTCTGGCGAACGTGTAATCGTTGACCGGGACATCACAATCCAAAGGATTTACACGATTTACTATGTTTGCGTCAGTATCGGCTCTCTTTCGGCCATAGCAACTTCTCATATGGAACTGCACATCGGCTTCTGGGCTGCTTATCTTCTCCCATTACTAATGTTCTTGGTTGGCTTTGCCATTCTCTTATTCAGCAAGAAATACTACGTCGCCCGTCCCCCAACACGTTCTGTCATCCCGTACGCATTCAAAGTCATGTGGATCGGCCTTGTGAACAAGGGCAATATGGATGCTGCAAAGCCACATTACCAGGGAGAGTTCGGTTCCGGATATGCCACGCCATGGGACGACCTATTTGTTGATGAGCTCAAACGTTCTCTCCTCGCCTGCAGAGTTTTCCTCTTCTTCCCAGTATATTGGGTATCTTACAGCCAAATGCTAAACAATTTGATAACCCAAGCGGGCACTATGGAAACCCACGATATTCCAAATGATTTCATGCAGAATATCAGCGTTTTCCCCCTCATTTTCCTTGCACCTATCCTTGATTGCCTCGTCTACCCTATCATGCGTGAGATGGGCATCCCCTTCAAGCCCATTACCCGTATCACGTGGGGGTTCATTTTAGCTGCCTTCGCCATGGCCTACACGGCGATTGTCCAGCATATAATCTACGCCTCCCCGCCGTGCTACGATACTCCTCTTGCAAGTACGTGCTTTGATGGCTCGGTGCCTAACAAGGTCCATGTTGCTTTGCAGATTCCGGCGTATCTACTTCTTGGTATTTCTGAGATCTTTACTGCTATAACTGGGTTGGAGTACGCATACACCAAAGCGCCACCATCTATGAAGTCTTTTGTAGGATCCAAACTTTCCTGTCTCTTGATAGTAAACATTGATTATATTAGGTCACATCAGTCTACCTCCTCACAATCGCTTTTGGCTCCGCCATTGGCATCGTTCTCACACCATTCACTACCGACCCAAAACTCGTGTGGCTTTACGCGGTACTGGCGATTGCGACATTTATCACTGGTTGTTTGTTCTGGGTAAGGTTTAGAAGTTGCAATAAGATAGAGGAGGAATGCTCTTGATGACGAGGACAGCGATGTTTCTGTTTTTGTTAGGTGAGTTTTCCTTGACGAAACGAAATACGGTCATGGTTCACTAATCTGTATTCCACCGTTCTTGCAAGATCCACCTTTTAATTCAACTTTAACGCTATATACTACTAGGTAAAGAGTTCATCCAATTATTTCTCTAGATACAGTCGATTGCAAATGACGAGCTCCACCGCTATCTTACATGTTTCTCCCACTCAAACCGTGCTACATTAAAAGAGTAGTCTCAGCGTCTAGAAGTCCACCCGCTTACCACCTCGCAATCCACCCGGAATACTCATTCCCGGGAAATATTTGCCCTACACTATAGCAAATTTGGAAATAGCATCGAATCCAGGCCCCAAAGCGTCCCCATCTTTAGTGGAATGTATTTACCCATGTAGGAGGCTCATCGAAGAATAGAAGGAAGCGCTCGAAGGGAAACTGCGGATGTTGACGATAATCGCGAGGCATTGTATACGAGACGAGGTACTACCGTTGGAATAAGCTTCGTGGCGTATGGAGTGGCGGTCGACCTTGCTTTTTCTTTTGCTTAACTTTAACACTTGTTGTGACGTTGTACTACAGTTGTGCGTGGGAGGACGACGATGAACACGGGAGACATCACGTGAGATATGAACTAGATAAGCACCGTTTGTTTGTAATCATATTGCATTCGGCCGCTTGCGGCCATGGCATAACCTTAACACATTTCCTCCCCACTTCTTCCGTAACATAAAGAAACAAAAGCAAGTTGCAAGTCCTCTTCCCCCAAAACAAACGAAATCTGCCAAAAAACCACATCAACTTTTATGTCCCCCCATCACTCAACTCCTCGTGATCCGAGTTTTCTGCCTCCTCCACCACTCTGCTAACTTTGCTGACATCTGTACAGAAAAGAAAATCCAACAGAGCCTTCAAACATTTTTCTTCTGCAAAAACAAGAGACATTGGTAACTGTATCTTTGGCTTCTTCATAACCTTTTCAACACTCTCATACCCCTCTTCCCCCTCTTGCCCATCGATCCATAACCTTTTTTGCTCTTGTTTCCATCTTTTACACCATTTAAACAGGTGATCTCGAGATTGATATTCGTGTCCACACCACCAACACTTCGTATCTTCTCTTTTTCCGATCCGCTTCAGTAGATAAGCACCGTTGGTAGCACTGGTCGAATGGTGCTATTGGCATATGATTCGCAAAGACTTAGATGGCTCGTGAGCTCCAAAGAGTACTCTCTTATACATTTCATGTATGCACGTTGTTATTCGCTCGGGGTATTAGAGTACAATAATAGGCGATGCTCAGAGATACTATTTTGTGTTCAACATACAGAGCGATTGGTGACAGATCATAGACTACTTTGGGACCACCAGCACACTCATATAAATAATACTGATCAGATCTTTGGTGATTGGTGAACTGTCGAGTGCATCACATAATTTTTTCTGAAGTTTTGGGTCTCTTGAATATCACTCGTCGGCGACTACTTTTCCGAGGCTCAGCTGCAAGCCGAAGTACTGGTAACACTTTTTCATATCAAGACTTCGAAACCAAAAATTCTGCAATGGAAACCTCCTATGCAGATCTAGGTGTTGAGCCACCAGCTGCTACCAACCATTGATAAGCTGTCCAATTAGACAAGAATTATGATATCGGGGAAGAACCGCCCTGAGATTTATTGTATATTATTAATAGGGCTTGATTCAAGACATGGCGGCGGTTACTGTTCACGTTCACATCGCGAAACTTGCCGCAGCTTTCAAAGATCGCGCGAATTTTTAGAAAGCACCCTGCACTTTCGCGGCTTTCATCACTGAACTCAAATTTTTCTCAAAAATCACTTATATTTTTGAAAGGACCCTGAACTTTCGTGGCGCTCCGCCACTTTCGCAGCGTGTTCCCATGGCCTTTCCAGCTTTCCTCTGCTTTCGCAGTCTTCCGCAGAATGACGTATCCCTCCATTCCCAGCCGGCCTCCTTTCGCACCGTATAATGTGTAAAGGACCTCATTTAAAATCTACACTGTGCCGCATTACCTTGAGTTTGCCGTGCCGGATAACCTAGAGCTTACCGTGCTGATCAACCCGAGTTTAGTGAACCTAGGGCTTACCGGGCCGGTAAACCTAAAGTCTATACATAGTTTTTCAGGTGGTGAACCTACAGCCTTGCGCGCCGGAAACCTGAAAAGTCACCCGCCAGAAACCTAGAAAATTGTCTCGTACCTAGACTTCGAAAATAAAATTTGTGGCCGACAGCTAGAAATCTGCGTACAAGAAAACCTAGAAATATCGCGCCACTTTCAAAGTTCTCTGAGATATCAACTGATTTCAGACTTTCGCTGCGGTGAAAGTCGGAAACCGCCCTTGGAATTTTGGCGATACAAGCCACTGGAGTTCACGTATTGCATAGGTGATAGTCATCATATCCAAGTAGCACTCATGGTCATTCAAAAGTGGAGTTGGAAGCCCGAGCTATATAAGAATGTAAAGCTTTGACCTAGAGAATGAGGTCCATATCAAACTCTAAAGAACAAGGCTACACAAGCACCTGCCCCGATTCCAAGAACCACGAAGAGGCCCAATCTTACATCAACAAAGTACAAAATCCGAGCCGTCGAAGCCACTGTCTCCGCCTCTCCGCCTCTTTGCCGCCTTCCACCCATACATACCGATCCGCCCTTTTAATTCCTCCCCGCAACCCTCTGCTCCCTGCCGCCATATCCACCCCGCCCTGGATCGTAGTCTTCGCGGTAGTAATCCCTGACCTGACCGCCGGTAGGTCCGCGTCCATACTGCCTCCCCTCCTTGAATCCCGGATCCAAGTCTGTACGGATGATACGCTCGTCGAGCTTCGTGCCACCAACGTACTTCATCGCGTCAAGTGCGTCCGTGTGCGTGTAGTACTCGACGAAACAGAAGCCGCACGGTGTCTTGTTGAAGCGGTCAAGTCCCATTACTAGTCGCTTTATCTCACCGCATTTGGAAAAGAGCTCGTGGATCTGCTCTTCAGTTGTGTAGAAGGAGCTGTACACCGCGGGGGATTGGTTAGCAAACAAAATGGGACCCGCTGTGCTTAGAAAGGGAGAAGTACAGGTTTCCGACGTAAAGAGTGGCGGCATCCTTCAGGGGGTCATCTTTAGGCGGAGCTTCGGCGGTTCGTTGGCGTTTGTTCTAGAGGAGGTTAGAGTTGGTAAAGGAAGACAAAGGAAGGGAGGAAGGAAATCACCTCGCGCTTCTCGAAGTAGCTGGAAGGAGCATCCAGGTTCTGGACAGTGGTGATCTTGACCATGTTCGTGTTGCTAGGGGAAGTGGTTGTGGGAAAAGTTCGTGTCGCAGTGTCGCAGGAAGGTCGGCTAGGGGTTCCACGAAAGTTCGCGTCAAACTTCACAGCCGCCAACCATCTTGCGAACCATCACGACAAATCACAACCAGCGAGTGCACGACGACAGAGCAACATCCGGCACACGCAATCAATGACCCAAAGCGACAACTCAACGTCTCACCCTCCGTATCGTGATGGCCAAGGTTGCGGCGGAATGCCTCCCCTGGCTATCAAAGCCCTCCACCGGCTATGACCTCTTCACGAAACCTTCAACATTCACACCCCCTCCCCTCCCCCTCCCCCATCTGATGACGGAAATATCGGTGTCTCCCCAAGCGGCTGATTGCGACAGGGGCTCGGAGCTGTTTGTGGGACGCAGAACGCGCTGATCTACAGGACCTTAAGGTGAGGTACCCCGACATTGCGATAGTCGCGGAGGAAGCAAAGAATCTACCACAACTCGACTTCGAAATCCGGCAGCTGGAAATCAGCCATGATGACTTGTACCTAGTGATCGTGAGCGAGAAGGATATTGCGATTTGCGTGCTTCCTAGTGAAGGCTTCTTGAAGCACGAAGCTGCGAGGCTGCGAGGCTGTTGGTGCCTCAGTAGGTGACCCCAGAGAAGACTCCGAGGACTACTAGTAACACAGAATAGCTTCTACAGGATCGGCAAGGGATATCACAATGCAGATACTGGCGCGAAGATCGATTGAGTGCTGTGGCATCCACTACGAGCCTCGCTTGTCGTTTTGTCAGCGGACTGATACGTCAGAACGTACGACTTTACTATTAGAAGCGAGATTTGCTTCGAGATGCCGGATCAGGCGCTAGGTCTCTACGCTTTAAATGGCAGAAAACGGCATACTGGTGGGTTCCTGGCAGATTAGGATGAGATGCCAGCCTCGTGTTGCTTTGGCTCCGGAGGACACAGGTGGAGATTCACCCTCTATATCCTGATGCGAAGCAGAGATATCTACGCACTCAACCCTGTCGTTCCGAGTCGCTGGGCAGCATCCCGAAATTACACCCCGATGCTATCACTCGACATCACCGCCGAACTGGAAGCTTTCACCTAAGAAACTACACCGGAATACAAGGCCGTAATCCGCCATCAAATCAAATGAGTCAATGATGTGACATCACAGAACTCCGGGCCGCTTTCAAAGTTCGTGCGAATTTCGGAAATCACCGTCAGCTTTCCAGCTTTCCTCCGCTTTCGCCGGCCGCGTCGCTCCTTTCACAGCCTTTCCCGTGAGCTTTCCCGCTTTCGCAGCCTTTCGCAGCCTTTCGCAGCGTCTCTCTATTCGCAGCCGGTTTCCGTTCACAATGTGTAATGTGCAATTGATCTACATTAGGCGCGATTACGTATACAGCAGTATGATATTTACTACCTATTTACCTACCTATTCGAGTGCACTTGGAGACGGTCGATCGGGCTGACCGGGGCATGCTGGAGACGGTTGAGATGGATTCTCCAAGAGCATGCTGGAGACGGTAGAGATGAACTTACCAGGAGCTGGCTGGAGAAGGTCGCTCTGAGCTGACCGAGAGAAGACTGGAGATGGTAGAGATGAACTCATCTGGAGCGGTTTGAAGACAGCGACGCGCAACCAGCTTGAGATGGTTAATGTGGGCTGCGATGGCAAACCATTTAAGGTTACGTTGGACGATTCCAGCCAGAGACTAGTCTCTGTGGGTATCGAGTGAACATTATGGTTCCGCTGGATAAATTCTAGTCGGCGAGTGGTTCCCGAGTCTATCTCTGCGTACCATTGGTAGGTGCGTATATATACCCAGCACAGAATCCTCCTTCACGGAGAGACGACCTCCAGCCAGCCAGCTCCCATCTCCAAGTGCATTTGAGCACGGTAGCCAGCTTCCGTCTCCAAGTGCACTTGAGCACCATAGCCAGAGCCCGTCTCCAAGTACACTTGAGCTCTATCTCCAGCCTACCCTCAGTGAACCCAGAGTCGACATCGATAGATAGATAGATAGATAGGGCAATTGAAATCACGCAGAGTATACTTCCAGAGCTTCCTACACTCCCAAACCTTCCAATGCTTTCTGCATGGAAACTTAAAGTTTCCCAGGCCGGTGAACCTAGAGACCACGTTTCCCATGCCGCTAAACCTAGGGTCTGAGTTTCTCGTACTATGAACCTAATGCTGATCTGCAGCCTTGTCCGCCGGAAAGCTGGAAATATCCCGGCACTTCAAAGTTATCCCCGAAGATATCAACTGATTTCAGACTTTCATGCCGGTGAAAGCTTGAAATTGACTTATGTAAATCCGCGAAGGTGTTGGTGAAGCAACTGCTACTGGAGGTGGAGACGGGAGAGGGTGAGAGGAAGGATGATATGGTCCCGGAGGAATTACGAGAAGGGAAGTTGAAGGTGCTTAAGCAGATGCTAGAGAGAGAGCAAATTCCCCCACGTAGAGATAACAGGGTCCGCAGCGTGCTAATGAGCGTAGGGATGCATTGGTTGGAGTTGGAGACGGAACGCTTGGTTTAGGAAGGATGCTTATGGATAGTGGATGGCAGCGGGGTTGTGGTGTACAGTATATACAATTAGTAATTTTCCATGGCTTTTTCATTATTTACGGCACGGGAAAGGAGAAGGCCTACATTATCTGCATTGAGTTCGCGTATTAATGCTATGAATGACACCAGTAGAATATCACTCGGAATGTGGAGGTAGTTCTAGAGGGGCTAAAGCTATCAAGTCAAGTCTTTCTGTAGTGCAAGTAGCTAAAGATAAGGAGGGTTTAACTCGGTCTCTGACTACACTTCTTAGTAGGCAATGATAATCTCGAAGTGCGATACCAGGCAATGGTGCACAAGACAAGCACGCTAGCAGTTGACTCGGCGGAAGAAGCCCCACAAACGGGGAATTATCAGAGCGCCACGCACTGAACTAGGGAAACCGCAGATGATAGAGTAGTGTAGGTTCGCAGCAAATATAAATTGTCTCAGCCCCCCTCCCCAGTCAATACCCTGGTCGCACAGCAAACTGACTTCCAGAAATGGAGTCCGAATTGCCTTCCATGGCCCGAGTAGGATACAGTTTGGAGCCTTAGAATTCATCGCATTAAAACTGATTCTGATTGGCTCAAATGACTTCTGTGGTACACACTCCCAGTCACCCTGCGCAGGACATCTACCAGCAAATCGACGTCACTTTATTACTTTTCATAATTCTTTCTCGTTTTCTGTGATACATCCCGGCTTTGCATCAATGTGTGGCTATTATCCCGGCCTTCAAAAACGGCATGCCACCTCCCCTCATAAGTGGTGCTTTCCTCAGAGACTTATTGAAGCGTTGATACCTTCGAAGCTTCTGTTACGGTACGAGTACCTGATTATGGGCTGTAGTTACACCTCATTGCTTTTTCCCAAGATTCCGCATCATTGGGTAAGTATCAGAAGCACAGCCATCTAAAAACTCGGCGGCTCTGCTGCTTAGCTGTCAGTCCTATCCCCCGCTCTGCGTACCTGTACGCAGATGGAACTCATAAACATCATAAACTTCCCCTGAAATATCCTTTAGGGACATATCTCCACGACACGTCTCCGTAAACATGGCCTCAACGGTTTTCGCCCTCTATTAAATCTTCACTCTATGTTCTGGTGCCTTTGGGACCCCAACGGGCACCTGGAGCCCTCCTCTCCATAACTACACGGCGCTACACACTGATTCTGCGCTGTCGTGGGTGTCGTACGTACAAGTCCCTCCAAGTTCCGATATCCTGCTTTTCTGACCTGCTAGTGAACCGCGAGTTCGAGGCACCTGGAACCTTATGTACAGCTGTGCATTCGCCCTCGATATCAGTGTGTACACTGCAGTCCACGTTAACTGCGGGACTACACGTTGGCGTAGGGTGAAATGGGTAGTCATCGCCCTGCTGGCTCCTGAGATTGTGTTGTTTACTGCGTGGGTGCAGTGGTATGCGGCGAGGAGTATGGTCCTAAAACTTAATCAAATCGCAGGCAGCCATCAGGGGAACTTTATTGTGTTGCCGGCTGGCGAGGTATGTACATGCGAAGTTTTTTGATTGGTCGTTTTGATGCATGTGTAGCCAGGTGCAACTACCCCTCTTACGTACACGATCCTGGGTGGATACTATGTTGTACTCGGTGGTTTGGTATTCATCACCGACAACGACAATGACAACGACAACCTCAACCATGAGAGGAATACGATAATCACCCTCGACGGAATTATTGCGCTTGCGGAGAACGACAGTGTATTCCTGAAGGTTTCGCATGACACCATTAAGGACAAGAGTAAACCAGACGTACTCGCAAAGGGCTAGTATGCTTTCAGGTTTCGTGGTTGGTGATTCAAGTATGCTCATACCTCACATTGCAGGCCATTGCTCGAAAGATGGCTGGTTACCCCTTCACACTACTTGAAGTGCACACTCTAGCCCACGTCCTCTGCGCACTCATTATGTACCTACTCTTCTGGCAGAAGCCAGCAGACGTTCATGATTCCACCCTCATCAAACTCGACGGTGAGAAATTAGACGCAGCGCGGCAGAGACTGCAGACTGAGGAATGGTTGCAAAGCAAACAGGCATATAATCTGGACACCACTACCATCCCCAAGTTAGAATCCAATCTAGTTCCCATCGTTATATCGATTATGAGGCCACTTATATTATGCACCGCTTATGGGGCTACCCACATAGCAGCATAGAACTTTGAGTTCCCCAGCGATGTCGAACATCAACTGTCGAAAATCTGCAGTATCGTGGTTGTTGTGGGCAGCGTTTCGGCGCCGGGGCTGGCTATCTTGAGCGACAGTTGGAGCGACTCGGAAAAGACGTCGAGGAGCTTCGTCGGCGAAGTAATGGATTGGACGGCTTTATGGATGGCGGTTATGTTAATTGCTGTGCTCGCAGCGCCGTTGGTGATTTGTGCACGGGTGGGACTGCTAGTGGAGAGTTTCATCAGTCTGAGGAAGGTACCGTCCGGAGCTTATGCTGTTGTACCCGTGGGCAGAGAGTATTCCGCATTTCTAGGAGTTCGCTACTGGTGTTTACGAATGTATATGCTTGTTGATTTGGTAGTCTCGAAGTGTACGTAACACATTCTGAGACTATCGATTTAGTATAGGTTTTTGGACTCGAGTGGGTCAGTTCAGGCTATTGAAAGAGTAAAGCATGTAGTTGATTCTATTCACTAAAGTAAATGACCGCCAGGCACTCCACTTTATGTCTCTAGCGCCCAGCGCCCATGATCTAATAACCAGCATCCGATGCTCGGTGACCTTCTGCTACTATCATCTCAACGCAGGTAAATTGTTAATATTTTCACCCAGAACATGATCCCCACTTTTATTGAAGGATTATAATGGCCAATTTGTTCCAAGCTGAGTAGTTCAGTACGTAGTACATATTTAAGAATGTAGCGAGTGATTAACGGTGATCTGTATATCAAGACGGCGATGCACCCCGGCGGCAGAAGCAAGGCAAACAAATACTGCGGCATGCAAGGGAATGAACTGTTCCGAAGCCTGAAGAGATGCAAAAGTAGAGACGTTGAATCTGTTGAGCATAATCTCACGTGTGTGCAGATACGCGCAGCGAAGAGTGAAAACTGTGTGAATTGTAAAGGTACAAGAGAACAAAGAGAAGCTCGCCAGAAAGTGATGAAAGACTACTCCTGCTAGTCTTAACAACTAGCCCTAAGAAGACTGCCACAAACACCGCACAACAGAATCATGAAAGGAAAACCCTAGCGACAACTTAGAAGCCATGGACATAGCGGAAGGAAGTCTATCCTAACATCAGAACTGAAGCCACCTAGATCGAGGATTTAGCGGTGATATCCAATGAAGGATATAAAGTATCGTAGCAATATCAATTTTTGGGAAGTGCATCGATATCCTTGACCCAGGCCATGAAGCAGGCAAGTTTTATCGATATATCGGTTCATTGATCCATCTCCCAGAGATCTAGTCTCGATAATTTCGAGTTTAGGCTTGCATCTTGGATTCGAGATTCTACTCATATATGAATCTCTGGGTCTTTGTATAGACTTCCCATGCTTCTTCTCCACTTGGCTTTCGAACGTACGGGTAACTAAGGCCGCCGAATGAAGTTTAGTGATGGCAACGGTCGAAGCCACCTGAACTATGGCCAGCCCTTTGGGATTTACAAACACAAAATTGAGGTTAGCTAAGTGGAAATTTCAACTCAGAAGTTTAGGGTTTGGGCTGGCGACACCTCATGACAAGATAGGAGTTAGGTGCCAAAACCCAATCATAGGTTCTCACTGTCATCTATATCTAGAACAGCCCTCAGAGTGAAATTTCGTAGCACACCCTCGTAACTACATAGATCCGCCATGTGATGTATGATGAAACTTGCGTTTCTACTTGTCGGACGGCCTTGTGACACGTAATGTACGAACCGTTATACTCGTTGTAGTTCCAGGTCTTTTTCAGTTCTTTCGTCATTTGTCGTCATTCGCTCTCAGCTAGGGAGCTGTCCTCTTGACTCCTTGACCGAGGGGTAAGTTGCTCGGTAGTTTAGAACAGATACACTTGAAATCGCCGCCAGGGTCGATTTGCCACTTATGCGCGAAAGCCTTATGAATTGTCACACTGCTGTCCCTACCATCTCTCCCCTCAGCGACGGTTCCTCAAAAACCCTCTTCCTCCTCTCCCTCTTCATCGAAACATTCCTCAACACGTTCCTAAATGCAGGAACACACCCCACCAACAACCCCAAAAACCACTCCGCCGCCGAAACAAGTCCTGCGGTTCTAATCCTATCAAACTCCAGCCCCGTCATATCCCTGGTCATTCTCAGCATGTAATACCGAATTCCCGCACAACTCATTGATACCGCTGCCATCAGGAACAGACATGTGAGCACAACGACTTCGTTCCGGCGAAATGTCATAGTGCGGACCAGGCACACGGCAAATATAAAGATAGCAGCGTCTGAGGTCAGGTTTAAAGCTAGACCTAGTGCCATTATTGGCGTGGATTGTGCATTACACCAGTTCGGGTCGAGCGGGGAGAGCCTGGGTCGCTATTAGTGAGGGGAATGGTGTGCGTGGCTTTCGGGAAAGATATGTACCAGACACGTGACAAGGGCTGGCAGGATAGAAACAGAGATAAGATCACGACGATGTAGCTGGAGAGGAGATATAGTGCCACCGCGTTAATGGCGATCTGCAATGCACGATGGTTGAAGTTCTCTCGCATGCCGTAGAACGTGGCACAAAGGATTGCTTTCACGCCCCAGATCAACGTGTAGTAGACGACGACGGCTGTAGTTGAGACCTGGCGCCCATTAGATCCGGCCCATTGGTATTCCAGCTAGGTATATACCTTAAGAAGCTTTGGCACCCCCTGTATAGCGTCCAGAAAATCACCACGGGAGAGTTCAGACTCCAGATCTTGGAGCGACAGAACCACCACGGTGAATACCGTCGCTCCAACTAACGCGGTAATAGCGGCAAAGATGCAAACATATTCTGCGAGCTGGAGTCGCTTCTGTTGGCGATAGGTGTACCACACGCGCAAGATGAGCGTTCCTGCGCCGAAAAGGTGTATGAACCAGGAACAAATCTGGAAATTATTAGCGTTGATGTACGTAAGTGCGGGATAGAGGTGTAGGAACCAGAGTTTCTGTGGAGGCAATCATTGCAGTTGCACTTTCACGGGGGCCGTCATAAGCGGGTGACTTTTTGTTTTATACATATCTCCAAGAAGCGGATGATAAATCAGAACAGTTCTGTGGTACATCGGAAAGTTATCGTTGTACGACTGTCGACTCAAACCCGGCGGTCTTAGTGCTACGTAGAGTTAGCTGTAACCCTGGCCGACAGAATCAGTAATCGTTGCCGCCGGGTAGATATATGTAGCAGAGAGCTATCCAGAGTAGAGGCGCCTACTGACTGACCATACATACGTCTCTATGCCTGCTGTACCCAAATTTGGCTCTAAATTAACTGGGCGCATACTTCTAGGATGACTGTCCACGTCCTTGGATGTAAATTTAAGGCGTAAGGGCCCGTAGATTTTTCTCTCGCTGAGGTAAGACCACTGGATTATTGTTTCTGCATGAAGCATATAGAGTACCAGATTGCTGGCAAGAGACCCTTGTATTTGTCCTGCATGCATGCTGTATATAAATGATTACTGTAAGAACCCAGATTTGAGACAGCAGTTCTCCAGCATTTGGTTTTAGAATACCGATTAATTGGGGAAATCTCCTATATGCAGCAGGCAGACGGGACGAGTAACAGATTTTTCGCGACCGTACCTAAGCTTAGTAGTGAGATATATCGATAAGCACCCATCTGCATGATAATATTTCTTGCATTAGTCAGTTTTCGGACTAACCGTACCAACTGCAAAGCGTTCCCAGCCCCCGAGTGATCGCTACCGTAGATCTCGAGGAGCCATTGGGTACGGCAAAACTATGCATACCAGCATTCGAGCTATATCTATGTGTATGTATGTAATAATATTGCGAGACTAGTGTTTTGACCCGAGTACCCGCGCCAACAGCAGAAACACCTCGAGGACCCCCTTTACGTAGCTACGCGTTAAAGAGCACTCAATAAAACTAAAGGTCTTCACACAATGTTTGAACGTGCAGACCACATTGCCATTACAACCTAAGCCATGAATTGTGGCATCCTACAGGTATGAAACCCATTGATACTACGCCCTTAGCTCGTAAACCAGACCCTTGGGAGCTAGACATAGTTCGCAAACGTAGGATTTTGTTTGGAACTAGAGGTAGTTCGTAAATGACCTTTTACTCTTCATCTACTTTCTATATCAATCAATCGTGGAGAGGATAGTCAATTCACTCTGGTTCTCTAGCTCTCCCTCCTCCCCGGGCTCACCTCATTCGTGATCATTGCCATATCACCGTCCAATGGCATTAACACCGCAGCAATAGACGCTCAAACATTTAATCTTGAAAGGTATCCACTTCTGCTTCTACGTCCTAGTACTGATAGCTAACTCTGCGCGAGATCCTACGACGTCTGTGACGAGCTACTTCACGTCAAACTCACTTCTAACAACAGTTTAAAGTACATTATGATACAAGCAGCCTTTAACCTGGAAAGGAAAGAAACTAGCCATTGACAGTTAAAGGATTCTGAAGATTCTTGGGCTCGGCCATGAGCATGCATGGCCAAAGTGATTCAGGCCATTGCGGCCCAACATCGCAGCGGCGGTGGATATTGCATATTAGGTAGAATCCCCATCACTACCCGCCATCTCCGCCGGCCCCGCACATTACGTCATGAGGCCAAGCATTGACCGCCACTCCTTGGAAACTGCGCAAGTGAGGGTCTAAATACATAGGGTATATGAATCTTCTGACCATCTAACACCAGGCCAGGACAATAAACTCTGACTCTAACTAGAGTACCCTACGTTCCATAAAGAAAAGAAGAAGTCCAAATTCCCACAGATTGCGTTGTCGAGAAGTACTGAGCTTAGTATTGAGGTACGGACGTACTCCGTCAGGAGGTTGCTGGCGGTCCCTCAAACCAATTCTTGGAGAGTGTGTACTTGCAAGGCTATTGACAATCCCTCAAGTTACCATACGCAACTTGTTAGTTTCCAATTACCCCTCCATTAAAACCATGATTTCATGTCACCAGCTGCTCTGTTCAGTCTTGAAAAGGGCTACTATCGGCTCCGTCCGATGAAACCGACCATTATGAAAACTTACTCGTACGTACCTCAATAGCGGGTACAGTAGTGCACTGGCAAATGAACAATGAGCGAATGTCTAAAATGACTAATTTATGTTCGAGCGAGCACTATGACAACTCTTGTTATCAACTACGCACAAATGACGCCTGGGGATGGCGAGTGATAGATGGTGACAAGAGCCCGAGGCGGCTTGCCCCGGGCCTTTTCGAACTTCTAGGCATTACTCTTCTCTCGTCCCGTCGTTACTAAGTCTTGCACTCCCCGGAGTATCTAATTGAGGTTGTGGGGCTAACCTTCCATCTAAAGAGTAGGTACAAAGTCAAATTAATCCTATTGATTGCATTCTCATTTCCGTCTAATCCCCGCGCACTACCTAAACCTTCAAAACCCATTACAGCGGCACCGTACTAACATCATACAAAAACGCATCATCCGAATGCATTTTAAACAGTCCCAAAAAGAACCAATACATCCACTCCCTGATAATATTCCACCACCAACTGATCTCTCTCACACCCTCCGATATCCTCGCCGCCTGCCTATGACTCGCATCAACCCTTGGCCTCCTAAGCTCCTCCCACCTCACAAACCTCTCCTCCAGCGCCATCTCCGCGGGGAGCTCCGTCAACACCCTCGTCAGCAGCACCACGTCTTCGAACGCAAGTCCCACGCTTTGTCCCTGCGGCGGCATCTGTCACTGTAATCAGCAGGGAACATGGGAGCATGGGGGGTTACTTACCGCATGCGCCGCATCACCAATCAACACGCACCTTCCTCTCCACCACCGTCCCCCCAGCGGAAGTTGATTAATGGGGTAAAAACACACCTCGGGCGTGTTCATCACCGCCTTCTCCATGACCCCCCCGAGCGCCTGACACTCCGAAAACCTCTCGACAATGCCCCTCTTCGTCTCCTGCTGCTCCTTCGCCTTCCACCCCGCCGTGCGATCGGGAACTTTATCCTCCGCCACCCCCATAATAACCGCCCAAAAGATCCGAGTCTTTTCCGCATTGCAGAAGCTCATCAGAAACGATCCTTTCCGTGATGAACTAAGGCCAGTGGTCAAAAAGTGGAGGTTGTCGATCCCCAATGCGGCGAAGTCAACGACGCCATACGCGCTGGAGACGCCGGTATACGTCGCCTTCGCAGCGGGATCAACATATGACCTCCGTACCGCGGAACGAATCCCGTCAGCACCAATCAATATATCTCCAGTCGCCGTAGTACCGTCTTCAAACACCGCCGTCACCGCCGTCTCCTCTTCCCGCACACCAACCAGCTTCCTATCATACGTCACACGAATCCCCTTCTCCTCCAGCGCTGCGAGTAGCACAGCCTGCAGCTCAGACCGGAGTACCCGCAAGGAGTCGAAGCCGTACTTTTGCACATCGCCGAAGGTGATGGTGCCGAGACGCTTTCCGGAGTGTGCAGAGGATATTTCGAGGGATTGGACGGAGCAGCCGTGGGCAAGGAGACGGGGGAGGAGATTGTGGTTTGAAAGGATGCGGACTGCGTTGGGGGAGAGGTTTATGGCGCCGCCGATGGTGGAGGGGGAGGAGCGGCTTTCGAAGATGTGGGGGGTGATGTTGTGGGCATGGAGGGAGAGGGCTGCGAGAGGGCCTGCGACGCCGGAACCGATTATGAGGGCAGTTTTAATGGGCATTGTTGTTGTGGTGATCAAAGGAGATGAGTTCTTGTATTTTCTGTGGACTTATACGCTGTGCTAGGTGAATGTTTCATCGGGAATGTCGCGCTGCAATGTCAATGTCGCATCTGTCCGCAACTGTTGGGAGAGTTCGTATCCAACCCACGTCATGTATGCCGTTTGGGCCGAGCTCGTATTCATGCGGCTGTGAGGATGCGCTGCTGCGGTTGGCTGTGCAACTGCAACTGCAACTTCAACTTCGCCCCTGCATTTTCGTCACTAAGCCCTAATACCTGTTCTGATCTTAATGCAACGTTTCAACGGATATTTCTTTCTGGCAGAGGTAATCCATGGCAATAACTGAAGGCTGGGGCGAAATGGTACCTCGAGTGATGGCCTGTGACCATTTACACGAATCGATTCGGCGTCCGTACTATCCCTCTCACCCTCTCACTATTCACCCAATACTTTTTGCCACAGTGAAGTGCGCCAACGGTTCTTTTCGGTGAAGTGTGGCATAAGTGGCTTTGCCTACTCACAACGCGTATGGTCAACCCCGCCCTGGTTTCCTGTGCAGCAGTACTGAGTTAAGCATGATCCCCCTGGGCCCAGAACAAGCTGTTGTATTGGCTCCTGGTGCCCTTATTAGTATCTAGTGGAAGAAAAAGTGGCTTTGATATATATGGTATGTACTCGAGGCTGGAAGGTTTGGGAAGAGAAGAGGAAATGGGGGTTGATACACTGATGGGTTGGTCACGGGGGCCAAATTGTGGAGGAAAAGTGGAACTGAAGGCAGGAACAGTGAGTATTTAAACCTCCCTTTCCCCGTTCCAATCTTTAGACTTATCAACCCCACACACAGACGCATGAATGCATTCACTGCCCTCCTTCGGCTCGTGGATGTATCTGAACGGTATCGCGAGCGCAGATAGGCGGTTACAATATCAAATCTCTTTATCCACCACATTAACTGGCCTGTGGACATTTCCTGGCTACATATTCCCTACTCCTCCTTCCCTTCCCACTGCCGTCTGGCTCCGAGGACCAACTTCCAGCGAGCGTGCTCGCAGCAAAAACAAACAAGGGCACCCTCAAGATCCATCCCACCTCCACATCACACCCCCACCAACCTCTGTACACCCTCCCTAACCGGTCCCACCGCACTCGCAACTACCACTGCCACGCCAAAGCCCACCATCGCAAGACTACTCATCGCCGCGGCCCTGGGCTCTCCGCGTCCCAGCAACCACGCCGTAGCAACAGCACTTCCATTCCCGCCCAACGCCACACCTCTTACCACATACTCCCCCTCCCCCACCTTCAACCACCTTAGTACCCTCGGTCCCAAAAGTACTCCACAAATCCCCGTCGTCACACAAATCACTGCCAAAAACTGCGTATCTCCCCCCAGACTCGCAACGGCGGGGGTCGCAAGTGCAAGCGTTATGCTTCTCGCTGAGAACGCAATTGCGCGAGGGGGCGAGATACCGATCGATGTGCAGAGGAGGGGGTAGAGGGATAGTGAAGCTGCAGCGAGGAGGAGGGAGGGGATTAGGATCAGCGGGAGGTGGTGGAGGAGTGTGCGACGGTGGGTGTACATGGGCAGTGCGAGGGCGACGATGGAGACGTCGAGGAGAGAGGAAAAGAAGTCACCTGCGCCTGGGGGTGGGGTTGGGGAGCCACGAAAGAGATCGAGGTATTTTGTTCCTACACGATAGGATTTTAGGGCGGATTTGAAGGGGGTCTGTTGGGGTAGGGAGAGGAGGTAGACGCCCAGGATTGTAATTGCGGCGCAGGAGAGGACGGGGTGTAGGATTTGTTGGGATTTTTTGGAGAGGGGGGTGGCGAGGGTGAAGGCGAGGACTGTGAGTGTGAGTTGCGCTAGCATGGAGTAGGAGGTTGTGTATAGCACTGGGAGAGAGATGAGAAAGAGGAGTGCGTAGGTGAATGTGTCGAAGTGGAATGTAAAGGTAGCTGCTAGCTCGTGGGCACGAGAGAGCGGCGGGGGCGAAGGAGGGGGGGTTATGGGACCCAGGAGGGACGATGGTGGGGAGGAGGGCCGGGTGATGTGTCTAGGAGCAGTGATGCGCTCAGGCAGGCTACCGCATATCGGTCCAGCTCCACGCAGGCGCTGTGTTTCGAATGCGGGAGCCGGAGGCGGGAGGAGAGACAGCATTGATGAGTGGGTACTAGCGATGGGGGTCTGTGAAGGTCCTGGTGTGTGCGTGAGAGGAATCGACTCTTGCAGATCGCCACCGTCGGTATTGACACGTTTCGACTCCGGCAAGATCATTTGCAAGACGCGGACAACGTACACGGTAGCTGCGAGGGCGAGGACAAAGCCAACAACTATATCGTCCTATCAGCACTGCAACGACACCGTAGACGAAGGAGCCCACAAAACACTACAACAATTTTGCCCACCTCGGCGGCACCAATACTCGGTGACAGCGGCAGCAGAACAAACGACGGTACGAAAAACAAGTTGATATACTTCAGCGCAAACGATGCCTTCAATTCAGGTTATCAGCATGAATCCTTCAGGTTCCAAAATCGGAGCTCATACTGGCACGTCAATTACCCTCACCAATCCCTTTACCTTCCTCTCCCCAAGCACCGCTTCTAATCCTAGTAGCCCTGCAAATAACAATAGCATTCCCGCCACACTTGCCGGAAACGATATGCTCGTAAGTCGAATCACCGAGTCAATCCCCCAAAGCGCGAGCATAGCGAGGACTGTGCCGATAGGCACATGTACCCATGACCTGATTAATCGGGGCCATGAATCCTCCAATGCCTGCACATCATTAGTTTCAGAGTGAGCGAATGGGACGCAAGAGAGACTGACAATTGAGATGGCGGCAGTGACATCTAGAGCCAACTCTTTGTCGAAAAATAGCGAGTGAAGAGTCATGAGTCACACGCTTGCGAGTGAAGTCAAAGTTGAAAAGTCTAAGGTGGGAGATTCCCGATTATGACGCAGTCCTTGCATGTGCACTAGAGCAGAGTAATCGGGTCCAGTCAGTTAGCGGCGGGGAAGTCCGCGATGTCATCGATAAGGATAGTTGCTTGTGCGACGGATCATATAAAGATGAGAGGAGCCTCTAACACACAACCAATACTTAATACCGGTATATTGCAACATCATAAGCATCAATAATCCAATATATGTCCGTTCTCTATCCTCAATCCCCCAAGCAATGCAAATGAAAGCTACATCACAACCTGCCAGCAGCTATGCAAACAACTTATACACCAAGGAACATCCACCATCTTACACCTCCTCCCTCCCACTCACCCGTTCATACCCACCGGCGCCCATACGCATTAGCTTGGGGGTTTCATAGATCGCCGCCCAATCGACCGGTTCCCCCGCCAGCAGCCCCTCCACCGCCAACCCGCCCTCCATAGGCGGTCGCCACGCGACCGCACTTCCTCCCCAAAAGTCCCTACAATTCCCGATGATGCCAACCGAGAATGGATTCCGCTCTCTCCTCCCTCTCCCGCCCACCTGTGCCGTCTTCCAAAACACATCCACCCCTAAAAGCTTCTTCGTCTTGCTCCACCAGCCTTCATCCATTCGTACCGACGATATTGACGGCGCCCCGGCATTGGGCCCGCGTGAGGACGGGTCTATACCAGCGGCAGAGGGTGAGGTGGAGCCAGTGGTTATGGCGGTGGTGAGGGCGGTGGTGATTTTGCTTTCCGGGTGGTGCCGGTGGCCGTGACGCGAGCTTTGCATGCTTTCGTATGTGGTTTGCGCCTTTGCGATCTGGATCAGCTGTACCACGAGCAGCATCGTCACCCAGAGAGACTGTAGCGCTGTCCATACTGAGATGTAGATTGTGAACGGGTCCTGCCATAAAGGTTGGCAGAAAGACTCGGAAAGGATGGTGCATACGGGAGCAGGGACAAGTGGGGTTAGGAGTTGGACATGGAGGAGGACGAGGCGGACGAGGAGTATGATGCCGATTTCTAACGTCAGAATGTAGAGAAAGAATTGGCGATGGTTGGCCACGGCGACGCAATTGTTAACCCAGGGACAGTGGCTGTTCACGTCAGCAACCTATAGGACCGGGAGAGAGGGAAGGATTCTCAACTGGTCGTGCTTGGCAACACATCGGTCACAACGCCGGCAGTGTTTACTTCGTAAAGGCTTGCGCAGCATACATTCCACGCAGAAGTTATGCTCATCATATTTCCACAATTTCACCAACTCCTCAATCACTTCCTTTTGCTCGTTCAATCCCGACAGTTTGGGCACAAAGCCAGGGTCATAAATCATGCAGATGCTATAAAAGTAGACACAGCTGCCGAAGGCGAGCAAGAATAAGAGATTGCTGAACGGAACGGTCCAGAACGTATCTGTTTGATTCTTTGGGTTAGGGGCTTTCTACATAAAGCTGCAGGACGAGCGACAAACAGACTTGGTAATACCGCCCATGCCCACCTCATCCCAGCCCAGAATGCCGAGCCCGCAAATATCCCCGCCAGGTATGGTGTTTTATGTATTGCCTTCTGACCAGGTGGTGCCCATTGTAATGCCTTGGTGGCGACCCAGTGAAATACACAGCCAACAGCCACCGCCGAAGGAATTGCCAGAAACCACGCCATAGAGACCAAACACTGTACCACCACCAGAATCTCCAAAAACGGCCACAAAAAGAAGAATCTCTTGAGCACCATCTCTTTGTCTTGTACATGGACTCCAAAAAGTGTGTTGGGTTTGTGTACCGGCTGTCCATTCCGGTCAAAGCCACAGTCCTCCAGTGCATCCCACCATACTTTTTCCGTCTTAAGTTCGCCCGCTACAACCGCTGGCGTCTTCCCTTCGTTGTTTGGCGCAAAGCGGTCAACCCCGTACTCCAGAAGTTTCTCGATACATCCGTAGTTGCCCCTAACAAGTGCCCAATGTAATGCCGTAAACCCCGAGTCATCCACAGCTCGTATATCCGCGCCCCACCGCAAGAACAAATCAACACACGCTGGATATCCCTTGTACGCGGCCCACATTAATGATGTATGAAGCTGCGGATCGCGCGAGTCCACGGGAATGCCCTGATGTAGCAGCAGTACAAGTAGTAACACATTCCCGTCGAATGTGGCGAGATGTAGCAAGTTGTACCCGGAATCATCTACTAGCGTCGGATCCGCGCCTCTTTGCAGCAGTTGGTGAACAATATAATAATGTCCTCTTTGAGCCGCCCACATCGCCGGTGTCGCATCGCTGTCTCCTCCGTGTGCATTCGGGTCCGCGCCTTCGTCTAGCAAAAGCTTCACCGTCGAATACCGATTATTTATCGCCGCCCACTGTTCCACATTGTCATCAGCATCGCAACCTCCGCGACAGAAGGGTCCCGAACATGAACCGGACTCAACCCATCCTCGTCTCTGAAATCCGCCGAGACATTCCCAGAATCCAACAGCGCTCTTATCGCAATATCGTCGCCGTGCATCGCCAACTTCATTATATCGTCCTTTAGCGGTAGCGGTGTAGGGGGTTCCGAAGCAATCATGTCTCGTAGCTCCACTTGTTCGGTATCGACGGAAGCTGGCGCGGCCTTTGACTTTTGAGAAACGAACATCGGCGGCGCCCGCGAGGACGAGCCAGGATTTGAAGCCATCAGCGGTATACTTCGAGGTGGTTTCGTTGGGTTTGTGGGAGGGAGATGTTGTGGGTTTGAATCGGTGTTCCCGTTGTTGGGGTGTCGTTAGGAGTTCGATGTTGCGTGACCTTCGGACTTACTAACTTAGCCTCCATTCCTAAGCTCCTGCAAGCTACAGGCCACTGCATGTCACTCGGAGAAAGCACTGCCACGCCGGCTTGCGCGGCGTACGCAATGTGTTTGCCGCTGAATGTAATAATGGACATGAAGAGTAATCCTTTAATACTAGAGTACGATGTATTGACGTATTAAGACCGGCAGGTGCCGAAATGCTGCGACGTTCCAGCCTTGGCCCCAGCTTCGGAGGCAAAGTTTCCAAACATTGTCGCAGACATCTGACGTCAAAGAGGACCAATCAGGAGCGTCCCTAGTTAGCTCACCCCATAAAAGCCCGTTACTACAATCAACACTGCATCGAAAAATTCCACCTTCCGACCCTTGAGGTCACCTTTATTATAACCACCACCCCAAAACCCAACACTCGTCGTGCTCAGTAGCCGGAGCTACATAAATCTACCTATAACTCAATTTCTAATCGCAACAAACTCGCCAAACCGACATGAAGGACTTCGAATTCTCTCATTACAGCCACTCCTGGACTGAACCCAATGTACATACCGACAAAAGTTTCGATGAACTGGCTCCTAGGTAGTTTGAATGCCGTTACAACAAGAGTTGGGGGTCTTGAACTGAGTGCCGTGAGGACACCCCACCGCCGTCCTACTGCCCTCCCACTACCCGCACCGCAAAAGAACCTGACAACATCAGTCGACCGTCACTGAGCTGTTAGGGTGGCTGGTACCTGAGATTCCTTTAACATGGAATATTACGCCCCGGTTTGCATTCATCGACCTCCATGTCGATCGTGGCCTATGTACGATAACGTGTGCTGCTGGTGGTCGAAAGATATGGTTGCTGTGGGACAGTACTGTGCAAGTTAGGTGCGGTTCACCGCTTTTATGAGGAATTTATGAAGCGAGCCTCCAATGTGGAAGATTTCAGCGGTGATTCTACCTTACCGTCGATATTTGAGCTAATTGGTGTGAAGTTGAAGGAACCATGGATTGCTATGATGGAAGGGATTAAACATGTAGCGAAGGAGATCAACATTACTACAATGCAAAGAGGAGAAAGTCGTAGCCCAGACGTGGGCTGGAAATTCCAAGCGCGCTGTGGACGAAGAGAATCTCTGCTGCAGTTGCGTTCTGGGGACCTAACCCTGAACGTTCGTGACGAAAACCATCCTTCGGAATGGCCAGAGTATCCGCATCAGGTAGAAAACAAAACTGAAGGTAGACTTCTACCAGGGCGGCTCGTCAAAGCAATCGGCGGGCAACTCTTCGGAACTCATCGACGACGATATACCGGCAAACTTGAAGGTAATTGGTAACTCAAAGTCATCGAATACTTTCAAACTATGGGTATTTCACGGAGGAAAGTGCAAGCATATCGAGTACCCCAAGGCGGCAATTTTTCCCAGCGTGCCTTTAGGCGTATGCCGAAGTCAGCCGGCCTGAAGGGGATCCTTTCTCAGATATCGATGCTTTGGCTTAGCGTCGTATCTTAAGGCCCACAATTTGATGGATGAGTACATGAAACTGCAAGACGTCTTCAAGAATACTGTCATACAACCGTCCCAAATATGTGCTCCGTTGTCCACCAACCACTCCGCGTTGACAGCAGCAGGCCACAATCGGTTTTCCACCTCATCTTCGGCTTCTGACCCAACCATCTCTCAAGTCATCATATCAATCGTCTAACAACTTACATCAACATGTACGCCCTAACCGCACCGAGATCGTCCGTGCTCGGGCAGTACTACCTTCTGCGACATGGCCCGAGACTGGGCTTACACGATCGCGTTCGGCAAGATGCGTGACTATTGCAATACGAATAATCCCCCCGCTAGCTAAAAGTCTGAATTATACCCCCGCTCGATCCCACTTCCAACTTGCTGATTCATTTTCTAGAGATGGCTTGGTGGAAAGTATCGACTATTACCTTCTTCATGGCCAACGAGGCCAAGAAGCACATCACAGTTCATTACAAGCAGGGTATCCAATCGTATGGGATACAAAAATGCTATGACATCTGACGATGACAAGAAGGACAAAAACGCAAAAGCCCATGCATTACATACGACTTCAGGCAGTGACCGCACTTTACAGCTCACCAAGGGCAGCTAACCATAGCCAGACGATACGGATGATCATGGACGGAGCCTTCCCAGAGCATCCCTTTAGTCGCCAATATTTGAGGGTGCTAGGGAAATGCTTATTGTGCAAGAGCGTTTCTCCATCTGGTTCCATCGCAGTCGCATTCTTTAGACAAGACATCATGGGATATCGACCTTGGAAAGATACATGCACCTTTAGTAGAAACCATTGGGCATTCTACGCCTCTACCACCTTCCACCTTCCACCCTCACCTAGACATGAACGCTATCGGCAATGAATTGTCTGACTATTCGAATACCTCAAATCATTTGTTCACTAAAAAACTACACGATCATGATACTACTCAGATTCATATTGTGGTAGATGCGGCAGCGTTTCCTTTCCGGGTACAACAGCAACTAGCTAATCGTGACGGTATCTGCTACTCGCTTGCTGTATTGAACTAAACTGATTGGATCCACAGCTGATGGTGTTAATGATGATAATATATATAGTGCGATAGATATGACATCTGATATACGCAATCAGATAAATTAAGCAACAACCCAGTAAACGGAGACCATCATACCGTACGAACAAGGAAGAGATAGTAAGTCTGTTAGAATTACGCAGGCGCATCCAGATCAACAAGATGATATAATTGTACCAAGGAATCTTGTCAGGTGACATACAAGAAACGTTGGAGAATGCAGCAATTGAGTTCGACACCAGGGAGAGCAGGTTTTCTACTGGGACCAACTTGCGGATTTGCAAACCATCTGAGGAGCGACAATCTGGAAATAATTAGGTCCCCTGCTGACACACCTTCAAAGACCGAGATACGGCTCTAATCAGTCGCTGCTGTAGTAGATACTATCTTTGGTGACCGGCGTAACTTGTATATCAGACGCGAAAACTCACTGTTCAACCGGTGGATGGGCAACTAGGAGTTCAACATGATGTCGGAAAGTCGATTTCGTATTGTCTCTGAAGAAATTAAAGTGAGATACAAGAGTGTTACTTGTTGAGGTCGGTTTGGTCTGACGACCACCCTAGCCCTTATCTAGTCAAACTCAACGCCAACTAGTCTCACCTGCTAACCCAACTTTCAGAATTGCCGGAAGAAGACGAGAACATGGGCGATCAATCTAACCATCCTAGACTTTAAATTTGATCTAACAACTGAGTACCATGAGGAGTGGGCTGATTTGCACGGGTGATGGGTCATGTATTTAGGTAACTAGTGGAAGACGGGGATGGATGGAAAGTTGTCACGAGGGTGAGAGGTTTCTGCCTATGGTGTGCTGAGCTCAATGAATTGGCTTGAAGTATGCTGCATATCTCGGTCTTTGCTTAGCGAATGTTGAGATATATACTTAAAGAAGTACTCTACCTTAAGAATATAGTGCCACTATATAACTATCCCTTTGCCGGTAACCGGGTTTGGGCCCACAGATGGGCCAGCTTTTAAAATACACATCACACAACCACAATCCAGCCAAATGCCCCCAGAATAAATAGAAATACTCTACATATGGTGAAATTCATGAAAACAATTTCGTTTGGGTGTGAAACATAAAGCCTCATTGCAGTCCTCACACTTTATGCTGGTTTTCATGCCTTCTCCACTACCACCCTGACTTCTTCTCCACCTGCAAAGGAAACAATCTACTCTACTCTCCATCCAAAGTGGGGAATGCATTCCTGGTACCTTTCGGCAGAGGGGCAGGGGGGTGTGCTTGGTAACTTGCCTGGTAGGCAGTGGGGGCAGGGCAGATTGTGTGGGGGGAGCCGACCGAGTGATTTTCTGTGAAGCCGGAATGTGGGAGGCACTTTTCATTGTTGATGGACTTCCAGCTTGCAGAAGGTCATGCACAATGGAGAGACGGAAGTCAAAGTGATCCACAGTGTGTTCTTTGTTTGCTGGCAGATCTCGATAGATTATAAGCCTGTTGATAAGGGCTGTCTCCAGCATCCAATAGAAAAGTGGATACCAATTGCATCTGGATATGAGCTGTGTATCAAAATAGGTTTGATACTGGTCAGCTACATCCACTCCCACCTTGTGCTGGTTGTAGGCATCAACAATAACAGGTATATCAAGCTCTTTCTGGCGTTCTCCAGGAAGAAATGTGGAATTTGCTCCACTTGTATTGGTACTCTTGTTATCTGGATGCTTTCTCATTCTCAGTACCAGTGAATTCTCACCACTTAGATGGTGGATTGTAGACATCATGGTAACAGGTGAACTGTCCATCCATAGCAGGGTTGCAACCCCATCATTAACAGCTCCACTTCGAAAATGATATGGCAATTTGGCATTCTTCCCAACCTTTAGTTCCTTGGGAAATCCTCAAAACCACTGTCTGCATGTGCCACATGCTCCTACCCCCATCTGACGAAGCTCTGCCAGCAGAGGTTGTGTGGTGAAGAAGTTGTCCATGTATACATTGAAGGAGAGCGTTTGATGCCTCTGGTGCAAACGTCTAATCAAGTGGTGAACCATCTTTCCAGTGTCTGTAAGCTGTAACAGACGGGATTCTACATCAACAGGATCCCCTCCAACTGCATTCAATGATGGGTGGAACTCCCAGACATAGCCCTTCTCTGCCATGCAGAAAAACTTATATCCTTGACTAATTGGCTTGTTTGGCATCTTTGTAATGTGAATTGACCTGCCAGTGAATAGAATCATGGCTTCATCAATAGTAACATTGCTGTCTGGTACTCGGTACTGCTGCGAGAAAAACCGCAGTTGCTCCAGTAGAATATCCACCTTGGAATGCCAACAAGGTAGGCCTTTAGGAGTTTCAGTTGGTGAATTGTATGGAGAAATATGAAAGAAGTGGTGGATCTCCTGAAAGCGAATCTTGCCAAGGTAGGCAACTGGTGGTAATCCATCCTTGGGAAGGTAAACTCCATCTTCATCCAGTACCTCTCAGGAGGAACTCCAATCGGACCAATATGAATTTGAATTGCCAGCCAGAGATAAAGATCCTCAGCAGTAACTGGCTGCCAGGAACGCTGCCGCTCCTTCTCTGGCCCAAGAAGCTGCTGCTGGGCACAGGAATTGGTGTTGGCCACAAGCTGTCCCATAATGGAGTTGGTAAGAAAGAGATTGAAGATTTGAATTGGAGTAATGGCATCCAGCTCGGAGAATGAGATGGGCAATTAGTTCCATGCTGTGTGAGGATGGACAACTGGTTGTAAAGGGTCGAATGTGGGAAGCTTAGGAAGATCTGGCCAATTTTGAATCGGTTTTTTGAGTGTTTTCTTGTGCCGCTTGGCCGAGTGACCAGCTGCGATCGACCCGGCTGGCTCAATATATGCCTTATCTGAGGAGCTATAATTATCGTCAAGGTTGAGCATTGCAGGTGGAGCTTCAGTAGTGAGTGAAGACACATCAGGCATCATGACAGGTCGATGCTGTACCACTGTAGGTGGTGGTGGTGGTTGGGAGGAGGTGCGCTTTGGACCAGAGTGATTGTCCATGATGCGACACTTGGCACTTTGTTTTTTGACATTTTTTGGTGAGGATGGTGGAGATGAGAGTATAAGTGGTGGGGGTAGGTAGTTGAC
>Ga0307514_10001256_pt1 | contig 33199 bp, 35 predicted proteins | sample 16_EM_MG_FD_203088 | JGI IMG/M metagenome (GOLD analysis project Ga0307514, IMG submission 203088) | Populus trichocarpa ectomycorrhiza microbial communities from riparian zone in the Pacific Northwest, United States - 16_EM | ecosystem: Host-associated > Plants > Roots > Unclassified | place... | reverse complement strand
ACAGCACTTCAAGCCGCCGCTGGAGGAGGGCACTTGGCCGTGGTAGATCGACTCTTACAGGCCAAAGCCGATGTCAATGCGCCCGCAGCTGAATATGACGGTCGAACAGCACTTCAAGCCGCCGCTGGAGGAGGGCACTTGGCCGTGGTAGATCGACTCTTACAGGCCAAAGCCGATGTCAACGCATCTGCTGAATATAACGGTCGAACAGCACTTCAAGCCGCCACTGGAGGAGGGCACTTGGCCGTGGTAGATCGACTCTTACAGGCCAAAGCCGATGTCCATGCGCCCGCAGCTAAATATGACGGTCGAACAGCACTTCAAGCCGCTGCTGAAGGAGGGCACTTGGCCGTGGTAGATCGACTCTTACAGGCCAAAGCCGATGTCAATCCGCCCGCAGCTAAATATGACGGTCGAACAGCACTTCAAGCCGCCGCGGGAGGAGGGCACTTGGCCGTGGTAGATCGACTCTTACAGGCCAAAGCCAATGTCAATGCGCCCGCAGGCTTAAACCATGGTCGAACAGCACTTCAAGCCGCCGCTGAAGGAGGGCACTTGGCCGTGGTAGATCGACTCTTACAGGCCAAAGCCGATGTCAATCCGCCCGCAGCTAAATATGACGGTCGAACAGCACTTCAAGCCGCCACTGGAGGAGGGCACTTGGCCGTGGTAGATCGACTCTTACAGGCCAAAGCCGATGTCAATGCGCCCGCAGGCAAAACCGATGGTCGAACAGCACTTCAAGCCGCCGCTGAAGGAGGGCACTTGGCCGTGGTAGATCGACTCTTACAGGCCAAAGCCGATGTCAACGCACCTGCTGAATATGACGGTCGAACAGCACTTCAAGCCGCCGCTGGAGGAGGGCACTTGGCCGTGGTAGATCGACTCTTACAGGCCAAAGCCGATGTCAATGCGCCCGCAGGCTTAGACTGTGGTCGAACAGCACTTCAAGCCGCCGCTGAAGGAGGGCACTTGGCCGTGGTAGATCGACTCTTACAGGCCAAAGCCGATGTCCATGCGCCCGCAGCTGAATATGACGGTCGAAAAGCACTTCAAGCCGCCGCTGAAGGAGGGCACTTGGCCGTGGTAGATCGACTCTTACAGGCCAAAGCCGATGTCAATGCACCTGCAACTGAATATTACAGTCGAACAGCACTTCAAGCCGCCGCTGGAGGAGGGCACTTGGCCGTGGTAGATCGACTCTTACAGGCCAAAGCCGATGTCAATGCGCCCGCAGCTGAATATGACGGTCGAACAGCACTTCAAGCCGCCGCTGAAGGAGGGCACTTGGCCGTGGTAGATCGACTCTTACAGGCCAATGTCAATGCGCCCGCAGGCTTAAACCGTGGTCGAACAGCACTTCAAGCCGCCGCTGAAGGAGGGCACTTGGCCGTGGTAGATCGACTCTTACAGGCCAAAGCCGATGTCAATGCGCCCGCAGCTAAATATGACGGTCGAACAGCACTTCAAGCCGCCGCTGGAGGAGGGCACTTGGCCGTGGTAGATCGACTCCGCACGGCCGGCGCCACAGAGTAGGGTGGTTGTGTAACGGTATTAAAGGTAATTTGTATTGGAATCATGGGGATATGTGGGGCTGGAGAAAATCTCTTATGTTTGGATCGATATTTAATTGTATTGTGTGTATGAAGCGAGAGAAGAAGGTAGCGGAATGAAGAGCTGAAGGGCTTTTTTTTGTATTCTTTTTTTAGCAAAGACCACAGCGTGTGATGGGGGTGCATGCCTTATTCATTTGAGCGAGTAGAAACAAACACGACGATATAGATATGGTGGGTGCAGAAACGGCGAATATAAATAAGCAGCATTGGTGAAGAAACGATGGTGGCGATAGTTATAGCGGTTGAAAATGATAACAAAGAAGCGGTGGTCGCACGGTTAATACTTCTACCAGTAATATCATGGCTTTATCACTTTCGGGGTTGTGGGACATGCCAGGATTTTCTGAACATATCTTGGAATACTCACCGATAATCTCTGAAATCTCAACTAGTTTCCTACAACAACGGTTACTCTACCTAAGTCTACCATACTAATCCAAGCAATATATTTATCATGCTCAGTGAGTAAACTTATTGTTATTAGGTTAATAGTTTTTGTGGAAACATAGACATCGTCATAGGCAATCCAATCATGCGACTTTATCGTAACACTGCGACATGTACTCTACACCTCACTGGAGAATTGCATGATTCCCTGCTGTTTACAAGGATGGTCACTGGGCACAGAGATTATATAGTCTCGGATACCACACTCCGAGACTAGAGATTATAGCGTTAGCCTTCAACTGGATCCCGATTCCAACATTCTACCTGACTATAATGACCCTAACGCTTACTCACCACAACTGTCAATTTTTAGCTAGCTGCTACTGGAGTAAGGGCAATTTTTTGGACTAGATTCTGGTTATGAAGATATTTTCAGCACCGGAGAGCCTATTAATGCAATCAGAGTGTAAAAGCAAACGACACAAATTCAAGATTTTGCCCGCCGAGTGATTTATTATGATGGGACATGAAATCATCGATTTAGATGGAGGATCAAATACGAGCTTAGCAACCGAATGATATTGTTTTTGGGACCTGGCTCCATATCTGGCTGCCAATAATTTTATTTCCTCTTAGCAGCAATCATAGCAGCAGTAATATTCATCTATCTCTCCGACGAGGCTAGTCTGGAATTCTAAGGTCACAAACGTGGAAGCCAAAGCTCCGAGATTCTCCGGATGTTCCGGAGGTCGCGAGAGAAAGGCTCCGGTAACTCTTGGTTATATAAAGAATCGGTTAGTTCTCGTCACGCCTTTGTTGGGGTGATATGTGAGATACCGGCGCCCCTCCGGACCATACCTCCCCACTATCCCCTCCACCGTCCTTCCAGCAGATTACCGCAATGAGGAGCGCTGGCACAGATGCACAAAATAAAGCAATTGATATAAATCCAAAAACTACACTACAAAAGAACTAACCCATCGTACCACAACAATTGCGAACCCTCATCTTCATCCTCATCATCTGCCCGAGCATGCATCTGACTTCCTTCGCCCATCACAATTCTTACCGCTTTTCTGGAAGTGTAATTACCAATCCAAAATGCCTTCCTGAGTATTCAGCCCACACAAATCAATAACGGCATTCTGGGTTTACAGGCAATTCCATTTCCAGATCCAATCCGCTGCAGCTCTAGATCCTAAGTTATATTTTCACAAGCTTGTTCCTCACATATTTGTTCGCTTGGGGGATAACTCGTTGCAACCTTTTTGTACTTCTATGACTGTACTAGAGCTTTATGGGCTGTTGGCGGTGGAACAGGGAGTTATATTGTTGACATAGCTCGCTTGCGCTTTGGCGCAGCAAAGTCATTTAGGTAAAGCAATATGAAGGTGTTGGGTGGGTTTGTTGCTTGAGGGTTGTGAATGCAAACCGAAGCAATTGACTGCGGAATGATGAAGAGGATGCAGCGCAAGAATGAAGCAAAAGATTTAATCTGTTGAGCGAAATACCTATAAACACATAGATTCTCTCAACAAACGATACACAACCACGCCTCACTGCGGAAATCTGCCGGGGGGACGGTTGAGGAGATGGTGGGAGGGATGTCCGGAGGGGCGCCGGTATATACCACCTCCGAGTCCAAAGTCTTCCTTTTTCCCAGCCTTCACCATTATCGTATCCCGTCCAATAACAACTAAGAACGTATCTACTCATAGTAGACAATGAAAAGCGGCAGTTATGAGTTCAATAGTACATATACTAGAGTAGCCACACATCAGTACTTCAACGTATAGCCAAAGCACAAAGCATTATTGGCAACTGAAAGCGCACACCTATATAAATTCCTCGCCGGGTTATCACTGCTAGAGAAGGCTGATAATAACCAGTCTCTCATGGCTTGATGTAACTATTACCGGGTATCTAAATGGGATGGTTTTGAGTGTTTTGGCGGTCCGCTCTTGCAATTATCAAGTGGCCCCAGAATTTCCCCTTGGCGAATGCTAGAGCGAAGGTCTCCAAGTAGACTTGTGTCGAACGCTCACAATGTACCATCGGGTGGCATATGAAAGTCACAGGACACCGTTCCTTAATCTCAGCATCGGCCGAGAAGTTTCCATCGAAACCAAGACCGAATACTTATAGTTCTTAGATGTACGCTACCAACAGGGACTCTTTATTCTGAGGTTTATTCCTCATGTACCGGCCATCTCTGCGGGCTGCAAGCTATATGAATAAACGACAGTAACAATATCCTAACCCGATCTAGTCTTAAACATTTTCCACCTACGGCCAACAAGTCACAGTCAAGGCTAACCTCGTAACGATTGATTCGATCATTACTATCATCCATACATATCATTAATAACCATGCATGAGTAGTCATGACAAAACTAGTCGTCAAAAGTATTGCATGATAGGTCTCAGCCTTCGTATGGCCGGAGATTGCTGTCGGACATTCAGCCGGGTCTATACATAGATGCGTACGTACACATATACACATATGACTATGTATATGGCCTTGTGGTATTCTTACGTAATATATAGTCAAGCTTCTCTAGTATCACTATTTCAACAAAAAGCTTAACCATTCGTAAGGGGGCTCACCTGCGATCTATCTGCCTTTTCATTTCCACATTTATCTTACCTACCCATCACAGAACTACCAGTACAGTGCTCGACCCGCGACGTCGTATAAAAGTGGCCAGCAGTGTTCGGATGGTAACTTTAATAGACGGGAACGGCACAGTTGACATTTGTGTTGTAACGTAGGACCAGACGCCAAAATAATGATAGCTGTTCTCGAGGGCATGCTCTCCCTTGGGATCGGTTGTATAGAAGTGATTTACCATTCTGCAAGAAATATAACTAATTATGGGGATTTCATATTACGGATTCGGTTAGGAATGAAGCTATTTTATTCCGCTTGTCGGTGGAGATAATTCTTCCGGGATGACACCATATGTATTTACTGCTGCTAGGGGAAATTTTCCGGCATCGCGTGCTTTGATCTGCACTAACAATGCTGTGTGCGAAACAGGGATGGCAATGGTCCGTCTGGACTGTAGTCATTTGGAGACTAGCGTTCAGTCCAGCGTAGACCACTGCTTCATTATCCTAGGGCGTCCAGTTCTCAAATCTCGAGAACCAGGGCGGTGCGGGTCGATCTATTGCATGATAGGTCTCTGCCTTCTTATGGCCGGAGATGACTATCGTATGGCCGGAGGTGAGTCTCGTATGACCGGAGATTGCAGTCGGGCTGATGGCATTCAGCCCGATCTATACATAGATGCGTATGCAAGAATTCACACTTGTGTGCCATATATATATGGCCTTGTGGCCCTCTTAGATAGTTTACAATCAAGCTTTTCTAGCATCACTATTTCAATAGGTTATGAGCCAGGCGCCCGCTACTATTTTTACCTAACGATCTTAAAAGAGCCTCAAGAACCGTAACCCACTTACAGCCATCCCTGCTCATCAGCCATAACACCATCACCATCCATCACCCTTCATTGCCACCATTCAGACTATTGCATAAATGGATCTTATATGGGCTGAGTGGGCTGGCTCTCATACGGGCTGACGGGGCTGGCTCTCATACGGACTGATGTGGCTGGCTCTGATATGGGCTTATGGAGATGTTCTGAGATGGGCTGAAAGAGCTCAGCCATCTCTACATTTTGATGAGTATGTATGCGCTTGTACCGGATATATATGACCTTGTGGCCATCTTAGATTGTAGAAGAAAGCTTCTAGCAATTAGTAATTCAACAGGTTATGAGCCCGGCTATTGCTACCATATAAATCCTATTCTCCCGATCTCTATCTAAAAAACCCTAAACCTCAAGAACCCTAAACCTTATCACCATAGCAACAGCCACATAAAGCAGCACTAAAACTCAACACCATCTCCATGATTTCACAATGTCTTCCTCTGAACCCGCCTTCAACAACACCAGGTGGGGTGACATTCCCACACTCACTCACGCTAACTACAACAAATGGAAAGACAACATGATACTCATTTCATCAGCCAGGAGAACATATGCAATCGTCACCAGTGATGATCCTGAACTGCTGCACATTGACTTTGACCACGATGACGACTCTGATGATTGCAAGGCTAAGGCAGCTGAAGCTGCGTCTACGAGCACACTTTCCTGTTCACCCGAGGTACGGCATATCGTCATGGGAATGAGAAAGCCTCATGAGATGCCGAACACTCTAGAAACCCGGCCTGGACTCTGCTGGATCTTAGAAATGCAGATAGGACATCCTTTGCCAGGTCTGTGCCTGCCGACCCAAGCAGGACGAACCGCTTGAAGCATACTTCACCAAGCTTTGTAACTACCACACACAACTGGACCAGACAGACGATGCAATCACCAATGGTGAGTTCTGCACGCAAATATTCACATCATTGCCATCACAGTATGTGATGATATCAGTGATCCTGAAGCATAGAACACCCTTGCCCACACCCGAAGAAGCCATGCATGACCTCCTAGATGAAGAAACCACATCTGGCCTTACCAAGGAACTTGGGGAGGCATCAATTGGGGCCGCCCTACTCTCCCAACCAGGCGGTGAGCATGGCCATCGGCAAAGTGGGTGCAGTGGATGCAGTGCATCCACTGTACGCGGTGGCAGCAGAGGAATCGGTCGAAGCGGAGATAGTCACGAGAGTAAGTGCACCTATTGCAAAATTGATAGCCACACTACAGATGCATGCAGAAAACGGAAATGCGCTCCGGAGGGAGCAAACAGCGGAGTAAACGACAAGCACATTTGTTACCAGTGTGGGCCACCAGGTCACATCCAAGTCAATTGTGTCTCCTACAATTGAATACTGGAAGCGTGGAGAGTCGAGAAAGCCACTACTCCAGCAGCTCTCGCCATAACCAGAGACTGTGATACCCTCGGACTAACTACTTGGGGTCTCTCTGCCACCGCTGCGGCCAATGCTGCTCTGAAGTGGGTCATAGACTCCGGAGCGTCACACCACATGTTCAATGATCGCAACAGCTTCTCGACATTCAAAATGATCTCACTTCCTATAGTCATCGACCTCGGAGACAACAACTCAGTCACCGCCACGCATTATTGTTTCGTCAATGTTATACAGGGCTATCAAGTCGAAACCCTCCATCGTCCTACTATTCGACTTTCGCTTTTATCGATCAACCAATTGAATATGGGCGGGCACGCGACTATATTTCAGAAAGGACAATGCTCCAGATCTTTGCAATCTTCTTGCACTCCTGCCAGAAAACTAATGGATGGCATATATATCATAGTGACTGCAACAGCACTCCTATCATCGCGTACCGAGAACAGGAAACAGAGAAAGCGTGAAAGCTCACCTCCAAGAGAAAGCAAACCTCCAAGACCACCTACCACAGCAAAAACTAAGACCACTAGAAACTCTCTCACAATCACAGAATCAAGACTATGGCCCCAACGACTAGCTCATCTCAATCCTCCCACAATGAAAACTCTGAATGGCAGATATATACACGCAGATTCAATGTACACAGCCTGCACCCAAGCCAAGTAGAAGCAATGGTTCATTAGAGTGCCACTCGAGTGCACTACAAAGCGTTTTGAACTTGTGCATTCGGATGTGTGCGGCCCATTCTCCACAGCGACCTACGGAGACTGTTGATACTATATGCCATTCATCGATCATTACACGAGGTAAACATACATATGGCTGCTCACAAATAATCAAGCCAAGACTGGCACCTGTGCCTGCTAGTGACTTTAGGCATGAGTAGGCTCAATGGGATACAAGATCAAGCAATTCCAGTGCAATGATGGGCAGGTATAATGCGACAATAAAACGTTCCGATATGTCCTCGCGGCCGGCAGTACTATGTAGGTGCCATGCCCTCTATATGGTCATCATCAGAATTGTGTCGCAGACCGAATGATCTGTACAATCACAAAAAAATCCTGGGTGACGATGATCGACTCCCAGGTTGCCATGCAGTTTTGGGATGAAGCAGTCAATACCGCAGTCTAGCTCCATCAAAGATCCAGTGTTCCTCAGCTGCCAGGCCGGCCCGGCTTTGCATAGGCCAGGCCATGCTGCCCTTAGCGGCAGCTTTCAAATGAGGGCCAGGCCTGCAGGCTTCTCCAGCCGGGCCAGCAGGCATTTTCATGGCGGCTGGGCGGCCGATCTGCACGATTTTTCTTGGCGGCCGGGCGGCCCATCTGCCGGCTTGCTCTTGACAGCTGGGCGGCCAATCTGCAGGCCCAGGATGGGCAGCCGGCCTGAAGGCTTTATTTGCCAATGTATCAGTTCAATCAAACAAGCATAAAAATATTTCATTTAAATGACATCCATTGCTGCTGCCTAAAGTCTTAAACTCAGAAAGCCACCAAAGTAAACTCAGCCATCGTCTATCATAAGTTCATAACCTTGCCATCCATTGTGGTGAAATGGTGGGAGCTAGAAGGCAGAGAGCCCATCATCAACACTCCGCCTCTCCTCTCCCGGCATCCGAAGAGAATTGTTGAAAAAGAGCGGTACTGGCTCGAGGAGCGTCGTAACCGGGTGAGAAGATGTGATACTACCCGGCTGTGAGGATCCACACAAATTGCGTAGATCAATGAAAACTTGGGTGGGAACCTTTTCTTGACAGCTGGTCGGGCCGCTTAGGAACACTGCAAAGATCACCGAATAAAGGCATGAAAAGAAAAGGTGACCACAATGGGTATTAAGCACCATACGACACACCATAGGAGATGCTACATGGATTTGGCAAACAGACGCACGATGCTGCTGGCAACAAAATATTGTATCAATCCTCTCTGCACAAGCTAGGTTGATTTGGATGCTACGGTAGTAGACTCATTCCGGAAGTTCTGCGCCGCCAGGGAAAGTTTGCCCCAAGGTCAAACCCCTGCATGATGGTAGGCTGCACGTATGATTCAAAGACCTTGTGCAGGATTTGTGATCCCGAATTCCAGCGGGTGAATGCCCAATCAGCAGTTGTCTTCGACAAAGAAAGAAATGCACACATGTCGTGTCAGCATGGACCCAAGAAGATCCACATGATTGGATTACCAGAAGATGAGGAATATGTGGAGTAAACAGATACCGGAGATGAGCCTCTCCAAGCACAAGATTGTCAACCAACACAGATATGTAAGAGATCCACATCTAAAATGCATCAAGCTCCTGTTGAGAAAGTAGAACTCGCCCACATCAGCAAAAAACATTTCCGTCCGGGTGGAATGGCTCTGTCAGAGTGGACGCGCTCCATCTGAGTCGTCAGAGACATCCCGGTGGCAGACAACTCCGTGCCCGGCGCCAATACATTGCGTCGTAGCGCATATCGCCCTCTGATCGCAGTTTCGCCGTGTCTTCTCGCTCTGTCCGGATCATATTGTAAACGAACACTGTGGCGTTGTGGCGAACTGTGACCATATGTTGGAATGGGTTCTTGGGTACATCAGCAGAATGGAAATCGGACCGGAAGCCACATGCAGGGTTCCATAAGCACAAGGCATTTCGTCTATCATCTTCGTCTTTGTTACAGTCACAAGATTTGCTACCTCATAATATGGCATGCATTATTTAAGTATCGCTCTATATATTCATACGGTCAATCTCGCCACAGATGGTAGGCGAGCATAATCGTTGGTTCTAGCTCGAGGAGCGAAGCAAAAAAGTGAGAAGATAGGAGACTACCTGGCCGTGAGAATCCACAACATGAGCGAGTCAGACAAAAAGTTGTGAAAGATAGAGTGTGTATTTTCATTGTATGATAAGATGGGATGAAAATGAGATGATGTCTATCTACCCCGGAGTCTCCAGAATATGTACTCCCAGTCACACAGTTCACCACCGTTACCCCTGTATCTACGAACACTGGCCGTCATTCAATATTGATGTACTTGACGGCTGTGATCCAGTGAATTGAGAGATGCACTTGCAGGCCGAAATTGAGTGAACTCAGAGATGCACCTGGAAGCCGAGATCGAGTGAACTCTAAGATGCACTTGGAGGCCAGATTCAAGTCAACTCAGAGATGCACTTGGAGACCGAGATTGAGTGAACTCAGAGATGCACTGGAATGCCGTGATTGACTGAGTTTGGAGATGCACTTGCAGGCCATGATCGAGCAAGATTGCAGGAGTACTTGGAAGCTGTCGATTTGGAGGGAGACGCGATGGCTGCTGAGACTCTATTCATTGGTTAGCTTGTAATTGTGGGAATGTAGAGAGTAGAGTACAACATCCGGCGAGAGATGGGAAACTGACTGCGAGCGGGAGACTGTCGAACTTGGAATGATGCTGTACTTGATGTGTGCTGTACTCGGCATTGAGTCATGATCATGGCATGGAGAGATTGAGAGGGGTAACATAACTTCGTGTTCTTAGGTGATGGTAGAGTTGAGCATAAGAAAGATAGAGATCAGAGGAGATGGGGGAAATCATCATGAGAAACTGGGACTTAAGAGAATTTCATGTGCGAGTTAATATACCATCCCCAATGCGGCAGGTACGAGTCCCGATCCGGCGGGCAATTACACCAATATGAGGTCTTGTACACCCAGTCAGGTAAGTCCTACCCCTGATTTGTCAGGTCCACTGGAATCCTCCATATAGGTTTTCATCTTCATCCCCCATCTCTCTCTTTCTTGTCCACAACTCTACCATCATTGCAAAAATACAAAGTTAAGTTATGCCTCTCGATCTCTCCATGCCATCTTGAGGAGTTAACACCAAGTGCAGCATATGCCGAGTGCAGCATACACCTACGATTGTCTGTCGTCACTTCATTCTCACGATTTCATATGAGCTTCAAAGGTCACGTCGCATCGTCACATTCCCACTGTTTCGAGTTAACTAACCAATGAATCGAGTCTCAGCACCTGGCGGGCCTCCCATCGACCGCCTCTAGATCGACCACTTCCAACAACTCCTCGAATCTCCCTCGATCGTAGCCAGCTGCAAGTGCATCTGTAAACTTGCTCAAACGCAGCTTGGAGTGCCTGTCTGAGTTCACTTGATCTCGTCCTCCAAGTGCATGTTCAAACTCGCTCTATCACGGCCTCCCAATGTATCCTTGAGTTCTCTTAATCTGGGTTGCCAAGTGCAGCTCCGCACTCGCTCGATCACGTCCTCAAAGTGCAGCTTCAAACTCGCTCGATCACATCTTCCCAGTGCATCTCTGAGTTCACTCAATCTCGGTCACCAATGGCATCTCCAAACTCGCTCGATCACGACGTTGGAGGGTATCTCTGCGTTCACTCGATCGTCATGCTCAGGCGTATCTCGAATTGCTCTCAATCACCGCGTAATGCTAGTTCAGATATACCCTGTGTAGATAGGTAGTTATATAGATACACAGACACCTAGATGAAAATACAAACTGAATGCGAACAATCAGTAGTCGCTATGATTTCCAGGCACACCAGCAGCATTCCCAAAGAAGAAGTTTTTTCCAAACTGCTCTACAGTGATTCAACGTACACCCAGGTGCTCCCAGGTGCACCTGAAGGTCACTACATCAGTCCAGTAAACTCTGGGAGAGGTATGTATACAACGCGAGTCGCGACACGTTGCCTGGGTGACGAGAAGCATGTAATTCTTAGTCACACGGTGCGATGTTCCGTCAGAGCCATCAGAGCCGTCCGGAACACCTAGGGGTTTTTGATGGAAACTAGAGTTATTGCCGATGCAGAGCTGGCGCCTCTGCCGAGAGGATCAGACTGCTCTGTGTTCGGCATCAGATGCAGCAAACATTGCCCACACCTGGAGCCTATGCAGCGAGGATCAATCTGCCCGGCATGCCCCAGCAGCAATCAAGATATTCAGCAAAGTACCGCGAGGATCTGCAGCTCCAGCTCCAGCTCCAGCTCCACCGATAGGGAGTGGTGTCACAAGAAGTCAAGGTAAAGCTTCTGCAAAAGCAGTAACGGGATCCGCAGCCACCGGACATCCATACACGTACAATAAAGCTATTGACAGCCCTCAATGGGATCACTGGAACAGAGCCATGGAGGAAGAATGCACATCGATCCTGTTCAATAACACCTTCTCCGCTCTCAACTCCCGGGAAGCACGACAACTACGTGTTCAGCCGATTGGCTCTAAGTGGGTTTATAAGAAAAATCTCCATCCTGATGGGTCTACACGGTATTATGCACAGCTAGTCATAAAGAGATAGAAGCAGACGGATTTCGGTGAGACTGATGTCCCAGTTGGGAAGGTAACAAAATTTCGGCATCTCATCTCTCTCATCGGGATATACTGGTGAAATATGGACCACTTGAATGTAGTTACTGCTTTCCTAAACCCTGAAATCAATGATGACCACATCTATATGACTTTGCCAGAAGGATGGCCAGAGGGCCTCAACGCACCAAAGATCATTGTCAGACTCAGGAAAGCTCTCTACTAGTGTTAGCAATGGTTACAACCGGCTAGAACAGTTCCGGGTCATGGTTGGAACCGGACCGGAACCGTTGCAATGGGCTTTACCACATGAAAACCCAGACTGTTGCAATTGCGCCGGTTTTACCACCAAAAACCCGGCATTTCAACACCACAACATTGCCTCGAAGTAAGTATTTGAGTTCTGATCGTATGGTGACATGATCAATACATAGATTGTCTAGTTCTAGCATCTCTTTCACCTCCTGATTTCAGATTTGTGATCCGACCACTATTCTTCGGGTCGGGATCGAAAACCCGCGAATTTCCATTAAAGTGTCCCCTGATTTCACAGCCACTCAACAAATATCAGTTGGATCGCAAATCTGAAAGCGGGAGGTAAAAGAGCGGCTAGAACTGCACACTCTACATACTGATCATGTCACGATATGATCAGAACTCAAATACTTAATCCAAGCCCAAGTTATAGGAACCGCAATGGTGGAACCGCGGGCCGGTTCCAACCCGGCCAAAAACCCGCAGATTTATGTCTCGTCAGGGTAACAACCAGGTGCTCGTCACCCGGGTGGGGTTGCTTGGCGGTTCTTGACCCGGACCAGGGCCTCCGGGTCGGTTTCAACTCGACCGCTGCTGGGTAACACGCACCACCTGCTAACACTACCCTCTCCAGCCTTAAACATGCTCCACAGCGATGGCACAACGACATCATTGTGTTTCTATTTTCCTTTGGATTCACACAGTCCTCAGCTGATCCCAACCTCTATCTCGCCAACGACGGTATTCTGAGACTTCAGTACATTGACGATATCTCTGTGTCATATTCAGATGCTGCAATCAAAGCTGCTATTGCAGTCAAAGCCAAACACTCATAACAGTACAAGATCATGAACCTCGGCCCAGCACACGAATTCCTCGGCATCAAAATCCACCAAGATACTACCTGAATCAGCCTCAGTCAGTTTGCCTATATCGGCACAATCCTCGGACGATTCGACATGGAGCATACTCACGGTGTCTCGACACTCATTGATTCCACTGCAAAGTTGGACTTCGATGAGGATCAGGGGGAGAAGGAACTGGACCAGGGAGATATCACAGACTATCAAGTAGTCGTGGAATCACTAATGGACGCAGCACATGCAACTCGGCCAGATATCTCATATGTGGTCAGTGCTCGGTCTCACTACACTTCATGGCCAATCAGCAGCCATAAGAACGCTGCTAGGAGAGTTCTACGGTATCTCAAATCTACAGCTGATATTCGACTACACCTCTCAAGCAGTTGCATTGGCAATGACACCAGAATTGACATCGGCAATTGTGTCGTAGGGTAGTCGGATTCCGATTGGGCTAAACACAGCATTGACCAGAAATCGGATGTGAGCCATGTCATTCTCGCAAGTAATCGAGCAGTCATGTTGCAGTCTCGGAATCAAGGCCTTATCTCTATGTCAACTGTTGAGACCGAATTCATTGCCTCTCTGGAGGGCTCCAGAGAAGCGAAATGGTTACTCCAGATGTAAAAGGATATTCACAGTTCTCAGAGAGACTCTCCATTGCTGCCAATCAACTGTGACAATCAGGGTGCTCTCACTCGAATCATTACTGGAATCCTCAAGGCTCGATACAAGCACATCAACGCTTGCTATCACATCATTCGAGATCTGCACAAACGCCGAATAGTCAACTGCTGCTATGTATACATGGCCGAAAATGTGGCAGATATGCTCACGAATGCACTTAGAAAAGATACACATACGAAGATCACGAAAGCAATGGGTCTATATTATTGGAGGTCAATTGGAGGTCAATTTAAGGTGTTAAGGTTGTTTCACTTGTCTTTTGGAATACAGATTGCTTTAAATATATATGGATGGCCATCCTCAGGCTATGGTAGTACTCTCTCCATGCTTACTTCTCAAACAGGGTTTTCAGGAGGCTACTATGGGAATCACAAGTTGTGCATCATCTTTGTTTGTTTGTTTGTTTGTTTCTTGCTCCACGGAGTGTGGCAAGAGGGGGGAGTGTTGCATAGATAGATCTTATATCGGATGACTGGGCTGGCAATCATATGGGCTGATAGGGCTGGCACTCATACATGCTGACGGGGCTGCCTCTGATATCGGCTGACGGAGATGTTCTGAGACAGGCTGATGGAGCCCAGCTATCTCTACATTTAGATGAGTATGTACATAATGTTAGGAACAGTTCTAACCTGCTAGAACGGTTCCAGGTTGGGGTTGGAACCAGAACCGGAACGTGGCAACGGGCTTTACCACACGAAATCCTGGACCGTTGCAATTGGGCCGGTTTTACCATGAAAAACCCGGTATTTCAATATCATAACTTGGGATGTAAATAAGTATTTGAGTTCTGATCATATCGTGACATGATCAGTACGCAGATTTTGCAGTTGCTGCCGCTCTTTCACCTCCGGATCTCAGGTTCGTAATCCGACCATTATTCGTTGAGTCGCTATCAAAAACTAACTAATTTCGCTTAAAATTTGGCCATATTTCACAACCACTCAACGAATATCAGTCGAATTGCGAATTTGGAACCGGGATATGAAACAGGAGTTAGAACTGCACAATCTACGTACTGATCATGTCATGATACGATCACAACTCAAATACTTATTTGAAGCCTAAGTTGTAGAAACCGCAAAGTTGCAACCAGGGGCCGGTTCCAACCCAGCCAAAAAACTGCGAGTTTATGTCCGGTCTGGGTAACAACCCGCCAAGACTTAGCGGGTCAGATTTTTGGACGGGTCTGGAACCGAACCGGGGCATCCGGATTGGTTCGAACCCGGACCGCAGCCGGGTAACCCGGAACAGTTGCTAAAACTATATGTACCTGTTCGTACTGCATATACATGGATTTTTGGCCCTCTTAGCCAGTAGAATCAAGCTTCTAGTATTCAGTGATTCAAAACTAACCTTGTCCAGTCTGAACACCTCAGATGAAAGATTTAAGACTGACCATGGCAATGTGCCTAAGCTGTCTCAGCATAACTACCTTGTCTGGAACCAGAAGCTTTGCCAAGCCCTGATTTCCAAGAAAGTCTATGGTATTGTAACTGGTTTCAAACTGCTCCCAGTCAGTGACAGAGTCACCCAATGTGTAATGGCATGGCTGCACATGACATGTCCAGGGCCAGGTAACACCCATGGTATGTATAGTTGGCTCACCACTAGCCTTAGATCTCTTGTGATAAACTTACCTTAACTTACATTACCTTAGCTCAACTTACCTTACCTTACCCTCACGTACCTTACCTTACCTTAACTTACCTTCATACCGCTTCACAGTATTGACATCCATGTTTGCAACCGTATCTACTGATACACCTTCATACCAGGTCTTTCATGGGCACATGCCGTTACACTATGCCATCTGCAAGAAAACTTGTATAACTGAGCCAATAAAGTGATAGCACAAGTACACCTCTGATGGCGTGATGGACTTCTACCACTCATAGATAATATCGATGATTCTGTGGAGAAGTGGAAAGCACTCAAGGACTGACTCAACTATGACTCAATACACCTTGGTACACTCAAGTCTTGCGGAAGTTCACTCCCTGTCGATCATCGCCAGATATGATTGTCACCTAGTACTTGACCAAACATGTCGCCTTGTGGAGGAAGCTATTTGGCACTGTATAACCGATCTCAGAGGAAACTCCAAAGTCACTTATCTACACTGCCCTATACAATTTGTATGAAATTACTATTCAATGTCTTGAACAGTGGATCCCCACCCATTTGACCAGGAAGTGAAGGGATATGGGCTGAGAATATGTCAACTGATCGAGTCTAACCAGAGTGATTGGAGCTCCATCCACTGTAGTGCCTGGAAATTCCGAAGGTGAATGTGGTGATCATGGCCATGGTGGATAAGGAGGGGGATGTGGGAAGAGATGAAGAAATGGGCATGAGCAGCACAACTGCAAATACTGCAGAATGGTCCATCATACCGCTAAAGAGTGTTAAAAGTGAAAGTGTACCGAAAACAATACAAACCATGTTGTTACAATCAACTCCAAGAATAAGAAGCGATCTTGAAACCACTGCCATTTCACAGCAAACGTCATGTCTAACTGCATCCACATTTAACATATCTGTGATCAATGCATCATACATGATCATGGCACTCCGTTACTCACCCGAGCCTGAGATCGTCATCCAATCTGACCGGCCTACAGTACAACCACAGTTAGAGGAGCCTGAGTTCCAGCTGCATGGGTCACCGATTCTGGATCATCTCACCATCTCTTCACTAACCATGCCAGATTCAACTCAATAAAGATTGTTCGGCAGTAAATAGTCATTGATCTTGGTGATGATAATACAGTTACTCTAACCCACCAAAGACTGGTTAACATTTCACAGTAGTATGAAGTAAATGCTCAGTACACCCCTATGGTTCAGCTCTGGGTGCTCTCGATCATTCAATGGGCCACAGCTGGATAGACAACAACATTTCGATGCCGTAAGTGAACCATATAATCTCCCTTAATCACCATCACAGGCACTTGTGTCAATGATCTCTGTATTTTATTTCACCCAACTGCACTCACTCTGCCTGTACCAATTGTGTTGACACTGTGCACTATAAGAATGAGCACGAGGAAGAGAGAAAGAGCATCCTGAAACAGACATATTATTGTACCATCAACTGTGCACTCTACTAAGCCTACATACTCGCACTCCACCAAGCCTACTGCCAGCTCAATCATCGCTGCTTCTCCAAGCGCAGCTGAGATGATACTTCAATGTCTACCATGTACCATATTTCTACAGCCGACTGAAAAGCAAATTAAACTATCAAAACCACTACTGTGGCATGGGCCGCTTGCCCACATTCATCCTACTGCCATACAGTCTCACATTGAGTGATGTACCAAAGACAACTCAATGTGTAGCGCCGTGGCAGGAAAATTGGCTGCTCCCCATCACCACTGACATTACCAGGAGAACCTGCCTAGGGAGGTGGCACACAGAGAGAGAAGTATAATCGAGGTGCATTGCGCTATGGGGAGTATGAATTCGTAACAGACCCAGGGCAGATTGACATCATCCTATCGTACAATGTAATGCTCACTCTAGCCATCCCAGCTTATTGTCCCACGCACTCTTGGCAAGGATTAATGAATCCATACAATCTGTGTGGTTCCTCATGGCTGGGTACCCCGTTATATCATCTCAACCTCATCCTATGCTCCTCAAGCCTGACCTGCTCTGGCTGATCAATTCCGTTTGGATCCCCTATCAGGTGTTGTGGAGTGTTGATGATTGAAGCCCTGCTTTCTAGCCCTGCCATTGCACTGCAGATGGAGCCCAAACATAGATTCTGGTTTGGAAAGCTGAGAACAGGAAGATGGGAAAGACCCACAGCAGTAATACAGGTAAATATGGGGCAAAGCAATGAAGGAAAGATGCCAACCCTGTGAGCAGATCAGACACTGAAAGAAATAACAATGGTTCTAGGGGCATTGCTGACAATTCTAGATTGGGATGCCAGGTGTGGTAAGCCGGGTAGGGTGACATTGCGACCAACCACGGCACAGACCGTATACCAGTAGGAGACAACACAAGTGAACAACACATGTCACACCAATGATAATTAAGACACAGATAAGAAGGAATTGTAAGAAAAGGAATCAATGATGCTTGTAAGATTATAAATAATGCTAATGAGAATACTGGCAGTCATGAGGGGAGAAGTCACAGGGAATTGAATATGAGGATGGACATCATTGCAGGAAGGTAAGTGAGAAGCAACAATTCACCTTGAATGACCAATAACTTCCAATTTGCCACCAACATTGCCATCTGATATCCAGAGCACTACTGCAATGCTCATCAAAATGTCGACTGAGCACACTCCATCTACTTCTGTCACTGCCAGTTCTAGTGGCTGTGCAGCTTAGTGTTAGCAATAGTTCCGGGTTCCCGGCTGTGGTCCGAGTTCGAACCAATCCGGAGGCCCCGGTTCATTTCCAGAACCGTCCAATAACCCGACAGGGTAAGTGTTGCCGGGTTGTTACCTGGACCGGACATAAACCCGTGATTTTTAAGCAGGGTTGGAACCGGCCTGCAGTTCCAACTTTGCGGTTCCTACAACTTGGGCTTCAATTAAGTATTGGAGTTGTGATCCTATCGTGACGTGATCAGTATGTAGATCGGCCAGTTCGAACTGCCCTTTCACTCCCCGCTTTCAGATTTGCTATCCGGCTGATATTCGTTGAGTGGTTGTAAAACATGGGGAAATTTTGAGCCAAAAGTAGCGGCTTTTCGATAGTGACTCAACGAATATTGGTCGGATCACGCATCTTAGATCAGGTTGTTGGAAAGCGGCTATAACTGGGAAATCTAAGTACTGATCATGTCACGATACAAGCAGAACTCAAATACTTAATTGTAGCCAATGTTGCAATATTGAAATGCTTGGTATTTGGTGGTAAAACCGGCCCAATTGCAACAGTCCGGGTTTTGGTGTGGTAAAGCCGATTGCAACGGTTCAGTTCTGGTTCCAATCCTAAACCGGAACAGTTCTACTGGGTTGGAACCGTTGGTAACACTCGCTGTGCTGGATCTTCCAGTGCCAGATTCTCCACCACCACTAGCTCTTCCGCCTACAGTGGAGGTTCAGTCAATACCTTATTCACCGATGTGTAAGATTGATTGTAAAGATCAAGTTCCTAGCTATCATTAATGCTAAGGAAATGCTGCATAGGCAACTACCAGGAACTATGGATGCCCCAGTATTTACAAGAGCAGATGTGACCAAGATAATGAAAGTATATGACAGCTTCTCATTACATACCCGGACCAATCAGCTGGCCAAAGATAACATTGCAATCATCTAATACGACTGCTCTGAAACTATCCAGGAGATGATCGAAAAAGTGAATGAATATTTGAAGACGGACTGGCAGTGGATGATAGAGCAACTGAAATATGTCTTCCAGCATGCCGATAGCTGAGTTTATATTTATATGAGATTATCCAGGGAATGACTATCCAAGAATCAGCTTCAACATGAGAATGTGGGCATAAAAGCCTTTATCCTCACCTACAACATCTGTCAAATTATGATCATCAAGGAAGCTTTAGCAGAATACACACAGGTGAAATTGCTACTAGGAGCACTCTCAAGGGACTTCAGGGCAAATGCGCTAATGAAACCTACATTAGATCACAGGGACCCCTTGATGTACAAATACGACAAACTCCAAAAGCGTCTCCTTGACAAATGTGTGACCACCAACACCATTGCCCTCCTGCGCTCAAAAGCAGCATGTATCGTGCCGTCAGTCTCTTCTTACTCAGTCTCAGCTGGAGTCCCACTCCCAGAGATGCTACATCAGCAAAAAACAATTCCATCCAGGGGGAATGGCTGCATCAGAGTGGACGCGGTCTGTCAGAGCCGTCAAAGACACCCCAGTGGCGAATCACTCCCCAGCCGGCATCAATACAGCGCGTCGCTTTGCATATCGCCCTTCGAACGCCGTTCCGCTGTTTCTTCTTGCTTTGTCAGTCTCATAATTCAAACAAACACTCTGGCGTTGTGGCCAACTGTGACCATACGTCGGAATGGTTTCATTGGGTACACGCTTGCATTGGGATTGCAATGCCATGGGTGACACTACGAAAATCTCTCCTCGCATTTCATCTGCATCAAGCTCGAGGAGCGTAGGAAGGTGAGAAGATATGATACTATCCGGCCGTGAGGATGCACGCAATTGCATGGATTCACAAAATCTCGGATACAGCCAGTGAGACCAAAAGTAGGGAAAGGAAGAGTGTGAATTTTCATTGTATGATAGGAGGAGAGGGAAATGAGATGATGTCTATCTACTCCGGGGTCTGCCGAATATATACTCCCTGTCGCCCTGTCCACCTCTGTTACCCATGAATCTCCGTACAACCGCCGTCGCTCCTTGAAGATGTACTTGAACGAGCGTGTTTGAGATGTACTTGGAGACGGAGATCGAGTGAACTCAGAGATGCACTTGGCGGGCATGATTGAGCTAGTTTGGATATGCACTTGGAGACTGGGATCGAGTGAACTCAGAGATGCACTTGGAGGCCGTGATCGAGCGACTTTGGAGATTTACATGGAGGCGCTAAGCGAGTGTATTTGGAGATACATTTGGAGGCTGTGATCAAGTGAATGTAGAGAAGCACTACGAGATCATGATCGAGCGAGTCTGGAGATGCACTTGTGGAGGCCGTTATGGAGCGAATTTGGAGATACACTTGGAGGCCATGATCGAACGAGCTTGGAGATGCACTTGCAAGCTATGATCGAGCGAGATTGGAGTAGTACTTGGAGGTGGTCGATTTAGAGGAAGGCGAGATGACAGCTGAGACTCTATTCATTTGTTTACTTGTAATTGTGGGAATGTAGAGAGTTGAGTACAACATCCACCGAGAGATGAGAAACTGGCTGGGAGCAGGAAACTGTCAATCATGGGATGATGCTGTACTTGGTGTATGCTGTACTTTGTGTTAACTCATGACTATGGGATGGAGAGATAAAGAGGGAAGACTTAACTTCGTGTTCTTAGGTGATGGTTAGGTTGAGCACAAGAAAGAGAGAGATCAGAGGAGATGGGAGAGATCATCATGAGAAACTGGGACTTGGAGAATTTCGTGTGCGAGTCAATCGACCGTCCCCTATACGGCAGGTATGAGTCCAGATCCGGCGGGTAATAACACTGATATGTGGTCTCCTAAACCCAATCAGGCAAGTTGTACTCCTGATTTCTCATAGCCACTCGTATCCTCAAAATCGTTCTCATCTTCATTTCCCATCTCTCTCTTTCTCGTCCACAACTATACCATCATTGCAAGAACACAAAATTAAGTCATCCCTCTCTATCTCTCCATGCCATCATCATGAGTTAACTTTGAGTGCAGCATACACTGAGTACAGCATACAATGAAGATTGTCTGACATCCCTTCATTCTCACCATTTTGAGTTGACCCCTGACTGTAACTTAAGCTTCCGGCATACCTCCCTACCAATCGACCGCCACCAGCCAGTTCTGCATAAGAGCTTCAAAGGCAAAGTCTCCTTATCACATTCCCACAGTTGCGAGTTAACTAACCGATGAATGTAGTCCCGGCACGCCGCCCATTGACTGCCTCCAAGTACTCGGCCAAACTCGCACGATCATGGCCTCCAAGTGTATCTCGAAACTCCCTTGATCACGGCCTCCAAGTGCATCTCCAAACTCGCTCGATCACGGCCGCCAAATGTATCTCCAGACTGGCTTGATTACGGCCTGCATGTTTGCACGATCATGGCCTCCAAGGGCATCTCCAAACTCGCTCGATCCCGGACTCCAAATGCATCTCTGAGTTCACTGGATCTTCTTCTCCGAGTGCATCTCAAACACGCTTGATCAAGTACATCTTCAAAGAGCGACGGCAGTTGTACGGAGATACAGGGGTAACGGAGGTGGATAGGGTGACGGGGAGTATATATTCAGCAGACCGCAGCCAGTCCAGATTTAGCATGTGTAGAAGGGTAGCTATATAGATACATTGATACATAGATGAGAATGCAAACTGAATACATGACTGTGATTCGAGGTGCTCCCAGACATGTCGCCAGCGCTCCCAGGTTTGTCGCCAGCGCTCCGAGGTGCTCCCAGGCTTGTTGTTGACGCTCCCAGGCTTGTCGTCCGCGCTCCCAGGCTTGTGGCAGGCGCTCCTAGTTACTCTGAAGGCCGGCAGGTATGCCCTCCTAGGGTCCGATACTCTCCTGAAATTGACGCATCTAAGTTTGCACTCCATATCCTCTCAGACACTCCTGGAGGCTTCCAGTGACTAAAATACATTTTCCTGATGTTATGCAATGCGACCCGTCGCCGGGGCAACAGGAAGCGTGTAATTCTCCGTCAGAGGGTACAAGGTTCTGTCATAGCCGTCAGAGCTGTCCGGAACACCCGGGTGTTTCTGACGGAAACTGGAGTTGTTGCTGATGTAGTAGTGGAGAAATTTACTGTAATCCATAGTGAAGAGATCCCTATACCAGTATAAGCCATGACGGAAATTCCAATCACTACAGCAAACATACAATTGACATGAAAATGGAGAATGTCATGAAGGCCATTGTGGCCCCGACATTCAGGATGAGTTAATCAAATGAGCATAGATATAGAGGATACCAGACTCCCATGGCTTATGCTATCCAAGCTGACCATCCACCTCCACACACACCAATGAACTTCCTCCCTGTAAATGCACCCATGGGATCTGCTTATTACTGACTGGTACCCAGGTACCAAAAATACCTGGGGTAATGATTCGGGCTCTGGATGAATTGTCATGATCTAGGACACATCGGCATATTCGATCCCAATGTGTGCAATGTACAGCACCAGGGTATAGTCCATCTCAATGAATGTGGAAGAGTAACCTATGGACCCAGAGGAGAAAATAGAAAAGTAATATCCAGATATTGACCAGAATGAAGATTCATGTCAATGCGAGTACACACTCAGAAAGTTGATCAACAAGTGCAGCAGGGAAGGGAAGTAGCGACCATGACTGCACCACAGCTTCCTGCACTGCGATATGCTGCAACATCATACCTGTATCAAAGGGCTAGAGCCCAGGTGACTGCTTTGGAATCTGGGATCGCTCAGCAGCCATCCAAAATCAATGGGTATTTCCCCAGTCAGTCTGCGCCAGAGAAATGATAGAAACATGGTAATGGAAATGGTAACGAGGAGTTCAGCAATGAGGATGAATGACAAAATGAGGGGCGAAGTGCAATATGTGCAAAACATCAGGAGACAAGTTAAATTGAAGAGGGGCGAGACAAGTGTCCAGATGAGAAAGAGAGAGGAAAAAGCTTTACTGTTGTGCAAGTGCAGAAAGAATAGGTCCCAGCACTACGAAATAAAAAGGTTGCCGTTTTCAGAGAGGAATAAGTGGAATTGGAAGTGACAACATACAAAAATTGGAAAAGAGAAGAGGTTGATTGATAGGAAGAGAGCATTTGGAGGGTCAGTGGCAGCCATATACAACGGGAAAAGAGAGGGATCATTAAATGAAGAATTGAAACAGTCATCTAGACAAGTAGGGCTATTGAAGGCAGTAATGAAGTACAGGGGAAAAAGTGTGAGTTGAGAGGACAAATGGAAAGAGGAGGAGGTACGGGTACTGAGGGAGTTCGGCAGTAGAGTGGTAGCAGAGGAGTGGTTAATCCGGGAAGAGGCTGCAGTGAAGGAAAAGATCGTAACCTGGGGAGAATGCATGAAATTAGTGTGGGTCTCAAAAAATAGTATTACTTCGGTCATGAGTCAAATAGAACCCTGTTCCAAGTAATCTCACTTGGTGAAGTCCAACATAGACAAAGCATGACAATAGCCTTGGTGAATGGCTGCTATAAATGCATTGCCCAGCAAGTGAAGCCTGCTCACTTGTGGGATGGAGCTAGACTAGTGTTAGCAACGGTTCCGGACCGTCACTTTGGGTCTGGGTCCTGGTCCAACCTGAACCACTGCCAAGTTGGAGGTCCAGGTTGTCAATGAACCCGAACCGTCGACTCGGGTACAGTTCGATGGTAAACTCCCAACCCGTCTGAATTGGGCGGGTTGTAAGCGGAATGCCCAGTGGGTCCATCTATAGATTCAATCAAGCCACTTGTTTTTGCAGTGTGTTAATAGTATCTTATCAAAATCGTGTTTTCTACAACCAAGGATATGTTTTTCCATGCATTGCAGCTTGCGATATTGATTATTTTGAAATTGGTGTTTTACCTTTGATACAGTGCATTGTTGCCTATCAGGGCAGTCAATAATTCCGTTATGAATGCAAAGATTCGCGCAATGCCTTCATTATCAAATATGCAACAACTAAAAGTGTTGACGCTCAGTTCACACTGATTTTCAGGATGGGACAGGGAGCATGGCCCTGTTGTTGTTCCCAGCAAAGGCTGCCGATATCGGTTAAATGGATGTCTGCAACCTATCGGAACATGAATTATTCAAGATGCGAAGAAATTTTTTTTTAACGCTCCTTTGACGTTCATTCTCAGAATGGTGCGGTGACTGTGTTGCTGTCTCTTTTGCCTATTAAAGCTGCCAATACAGTGGTTACACATAAGAGAGACCAAATCACTGTGTAATTACCGTACTTACAAAACCACAAATCGTTGACGCTCCGTTGACACTCATTCTCAGAATGGGGTGGTGACCCTGTTGCCGTCTCTTTTGCCTACAAAACCTGCCAATATATCAGTTATGCATAGGAGCGACCAAATCACTGTGTAATTGCGGGACTTACAAAACCACAAATCGTTGACGCTCCAATGACGCTCATGCTGAGAATGAGGCAGTGACCGTATTGCTGTCTTTGTTGCCAATCGAAGCTGCCAATACATCGGATATACATAAGAGCGACCAAATCGCTGTGTAATTACCCGACTTACAAAATCACAAATCGTTGACGCTCCGTTGACGCTCATTTTAATGTATTGTCCATTCAACATCTGCTGCCATAGATAATAGTTTTCATCATGATTTGAACGTATTAGTAGTCTTTCTGATGGATTAGGACTTGGCCCTGTGGCAAAGCCGAGCGCAGTAACATTCTTGCACTGTTCGCTCTCACACGACTAAAATTTAGGTATCTTGCCAAAAGCTTCATTGCGCCTGCTTCACATCTGTTTATTAACCGATATTCACAAGCTACTGCGCACTATTTGCCAATAATATATCTCTATCGAAAACTCTCAGTCAAGATACATGAAGAAGCTGGTGATCATTGTCATATTCTGTCCTAGTTTTTCTTCACTCCCTTGTTCCTCCTTGTTTCAATTGCATTGACCGTCATAAACACCTTTTCAGCCCGTCTCTTTGACTTCCGTGTCGGCCGAATGAATCCGGGAACATTTGGAGCGGCGCTTACATCCCGCTGTTCTGGGCTTTGCAGATCGTGGACGCTATTGTCTTGCCCTATATCAGATTCAATGTCCGCCGCGCAATTGTCTTCACTGTCATTTGGATTATCTAAGTCCCCATTCCAGTTAAGCCAATCTTCAGTATCCGAAATGGTTTCAGATGCGCTATCCTCATCACTTTCGACTGGATGACAGTCGATTCTTCGAATTTGACGAACATTCATTATTTGGGTTTGTCCTCCAGGGAGGTCCTTTACAGGCAAAGGTGGTGGCAAGGAGATCTTTCTGACAATCTAAATGCAGCCACTCCATCATGTTGAAAGACTGACCACGATGCTTTGACAATCTCTTCCATGTCCGAAATGAATCCCACAGCAGTCATCTCCTTGTTTCGAGCGCGAGATTCCTTCTGGGTAGCACCTAGGTTTTGTCTGCCCTGCCCCATCTCCAAAAAGTCGTGAACCTTGGCCATGGTGTGCAATTTCCTTTCCTCCACATCTTTGTTCATTTCCAAGTTGTTTTCTGTGTTTGATATATCCAATAATGTGTCTGCGCCGGCCATAATCCCATCATTGGCTTGAGCAAGCTGCCTCACAATGACTTTTTTGCGAAGGGTCTCGCCTGTGGTTTTTGACTGCCTCCAGCCGATAACATCTCAGGCAAGCGATAAACTGGCCTCCACTCAGACACCATGTGGTATGATGGAGGATATGTCACGCGCCACATTGGGAAGATCGGCGTACTTTTTGTGCGTTGCCTCCTGTTGACGCCACCAGTCAGTTCTATCCGGCGACCAAAATGTACTACTAATCTCCATTGGGTCGGAGTGGTAATCATTGAGATTCGGATCAATTTACTCCCTGTCCTTTGGTGCTCCAGGCGGGGAATTCAAATATAGCCTGGCAGCGGTTAATAGATGTACTGCACGATCGCTATGTCCGGGTGTTGTCTCAGCCACATTGTTAGGCGTTAAGTATTCTTTATCATCGCTGGACAAATTGCATGGGTCAAACGATGATTGACATGACCATGAAGCCGTTGCAGACTGGATGAGATTGCTGCTCGGAAAGCATTCGTGTTTCTTGACCGGCACACCTCGATATTTGGTGCAGTATTCATTCTCCACATATGCCGGAAAGACCTCTTGGGATTGCGTAGTATAGGATGTCTCATCCGCAGGATTAATATCCATTCCCTTGTCACACTTTCTAAACAATCGCAACTTCCGAAAAGGATTGAGGATATGTGCAGAAATGTGCAGCATGCCCATCGTTGGAGTCATTTCAGCGTAGTATTTGGACAGCTTCCGTGGAGCTAACTTCACAGCGAAGAATAAGTCTTCCTTCCATGGAGTCTTCTTCCTAGCCAAAGGTCGCAACTCGCCGTCGATGTGATCAAATTTGTCATTGTACACTGTGATAACGTGAAGCAATTTGACAGTATGCCTCTTTGACATCCAAAGGGTCCAATATCGAAATGGTCTCAATACTTCCACGACATATTTCACAATGGTCCATTCATCTTGAGTTGTGAAAAGTGACCAGTAATCAGTGTATTTTGGATTTTGGATCCACTGGCGTGTGAATCCCCGTAATTAGTAGGCGCACTCGAGCCACTCCAGTGTTGAGTTCCAACATGTCTTCACCTTCATAATCGGTAGTACCGCATTGCAAACTTTGGCTTTTTGACTGTCGATGAACTCGTTCCTACGACCAGGTGTCAGCATAATTAATACCAAAAGCATTCTCAGCTATATGAAGGTCAATTTCAGGACTTTCAAAATACCATGAAATACGTACTTTCTCAATAACCTTTGCTAAACCTGGGTTCATGGCCGACTTCTTACTGATTCTAGCATTGCCCTCTTTCCGAAGTGTTTGACTCTTCCCAATGCCTATGTTCTTATTCTCTCCAAATTGCTGATTGTGCTCATGGGCTTCCCAAGACTTGGTGCGGCCTTTGACACCGAGACTGCTCAGGAATTCACCTAAAGCCAGCAGTATGACGTACGCCATGCATGGTATGTGGTTGCTCAAAGCAGGCTACTTGATTTCAGAGGTCTCAAGTGTTGATTGCAGCTCGCGTGCCATCGAGTAATTTGACAAAATAGTGTCAGTTGTAATACCAAGCACAGGGCCATTGGTAAGGTCGAGACAATCAAGCACGTCCTTCAAATGTACGGCAAGCCTTGTTCCAGTATGTTGGCCGTTGACCTATCACCGTCAATTAGCTTTCAACATGCGAAAAGAATAGGTGATCAACCGCATCGAATGCGAGTTGAACTTCACGCATTTCCCAAATTTGACCAATATAGTAAGGAATGACTGACGTTATGGCAAATTTGGTCGGTGATGTCCATCTGTCCAAAGCTAAACTAACTTTAAATTGTGACAGCAATTGCTTTGTAATTGCATCCACGGTCAATGGATATTCCCTCCAGCAAATGTTGGTATTAGTCGTCGTGGACAGCAGCACTAGGTCATTGCGTAGTGCCTCATATGATCTTCGTAGCTCTAAAATTGATATAGCGTTCCATGGAATGTGAGCCGACACAAATTGCAACATGAGGTAGCGATTCCACGTGTCTTGGTGAAATTCAGAAGTTTTCAAAATCCATATATGCCAGTTTGGAACGTTTTGTCTGTCATTTCAGACAATATGGATCCAGCTAGATGTCAAATACGATCTTCCTCTGTGAACTTACTATTGTGATTCCTCGACTTGCTTGCCTCATCAGGATGGCCAAAGCTGTTTCATCAACCTTTGAACTAGTCATTTCAGTGACCTCTGACTCCATTAGTTCATTTAACTTTGCGATGTGAACTTTTGCCACCAAGTGTTTCCCCATTGAGCTTGTCCCATGTTATGATTGATGGCAAAGAACTTGATGTCAAATGATACATATGATGTCAGGGCTGCCTGTCAGCTCAATTCCGCAGTGTAAATATAATTCCCACGAAGGTGCATGTCGAGTATTATTCCAGGCAATAGGCCCCTTCGAGTCCACCTTCATTGAAGCCCACCAAGCATCTAACATTACTTGCAAAGTAAGGTCGTTCAAATCACGAATAAAGAGACGTTCATTTTTGGAAGAAATTATAACCTCAAGCAATCTGGTATTCAAAGATTTGGAATCCAACATGGCGGTGAGAATTAGAATGCTGGGCAATCTGACTCGAAAGACTGCCGAAAGTAACAATACAGTGAAGCAGACTGTGGGTTCTTAAATAGTGACTCTACAGCTACAAGCAAAAAAATCAGATTGGTGAGACAATGCATACATATTTGTGAACTTGTATCCAAGGACATATTGAAATGACTGACTGCATAGGACTCAATTCAGTAACAATGCGAAGCAGTTCATTGCTGTGTCGCTTACTAAACCCCCACAACAATTGTTGACGCTTCGCAGGCGCTCAATTGTATGAGGCGGATGCGATATCGTCACTAGCATTTTTGCCCATAAAGGCAGCTGATAAGTTGAATATGGGATAACGTTGTTCCATAGCCCTTAGATTATCCCAGATGCAGGACCAAAAATCGTTGACGCTCCATTGACACTCATTTTTAGCAGGTGGTAGCGTTATCGTCAGTAGGATTTCAGCCCATAAAGGCGGCCAATTCTCTGATTACGGCTCAAGGGTGATGCACAACGCTTTGACTGTTCATGATGCAAGACCAAAAATTGTTGACACTCCATTGACGCTCATTTTTAGGAGGTGGTAGGGATATCGTACCGAGCATTTTTGCCAACAAAGGAAGCCGATGAGTTGATTATGGGTTAACACCATTCCGTAGCCCTTAAGTTGTTTAAGATGCAAGACCAAAAATTGGTGACGCTCCATTGACGCTCATTTCTAGGAGGTGGTAGCGTTATTGTCACTAGCATTTTGGCCCATAAAGGCGGCTGATACATTGATTATAAGGTAATGCTGATGCACAGCGCTCTAAATGTCCATGATGCAAGACCAAAAATCGTTGATGCTCCGTTGACAGCGATTTTTAGGAGGTGGTAGGAATATAGTCCGTAGCAGCTTTGCCCATAGAGAAGGCTGGGACTATGATTATGGGTTGACGCCGTTGCATACCGCTTCGTATATCCAACATGCATTGCCAAAAATCATTGACGCTCCATTGAGGCTCATTTTTAGGTGGTAGCGTTATTGTCAGTAGCATTTTTGCCAATAAAGGTGGCTGATGGATTGATTATAAATTAACTCCGATGCACAGCGCTTTGGGTGTCCATGAAGCAAGACCAATAATCATTGAGGCTCTGTTGACGCTCATTTTCAGGAGGTGGTAGCAATATTGTCGCTGCCATTGTTACACATAACGGCAGCCAACACTTCTGTTATAGCATAATGTAGTCGTACAGCTGTTTGATTATCCAAGATGGCAGAACAAAAATCATTGACACTCCATTGACGCTCATATTTAAGAGATAGTAGCGATGTCTATGCTAGCATTGTTGGCCTTGAAGGCGGCAAATAATTTGATTATGTGTTACTGCAACCATGTCTTTTAGTTAATTATCAGACTTACAAGTCCAAAAATCGTTGACACATTGTTGACACTCATTTCCAGCATGGTCCTACCAGGGTGTCACAATTCTTTTTACCTATACAAACCGCCAATCCAATCACATTGGAAGGATGTGACTGTGCAGCCGTTTGTTTGCCAAAAATATCAGACCAAAAATCGTTGACGCTCCGTTGACACTCAACTTAATGACATACTAACAGTCAGTGGATGCTCAACAATTGTATGTGAAAATGCATGTAGTCGTTATTGGCAGCCAATCAATCGTTTCTATGTATAGACATTTGCATCCAAAACTTTCCAAGCCTCTCGATTTCTGATCAACCACAAGACACGTTATCTGAGTTATAAATGATGTTAGCCTATTACGTTCCAGCGCTTTCAGCCGGCAATTAACTGGATATATATCCGTACACTAGTTTTGGATACATTTAGCCCGAGTTCCTCACCTTTCCTCATCCAGCTCATTCTCCGCGATTTCCAGGACCTGCCATAAGCGATTTTCATCATCGCGACCATGTGCAGCAGGTCTGTGCAGAGAGTTATGCATTTGGATGTATAATTATATGCACCATGACGGTTGTCATTCATTCAGCTTCGCGTCGCGCTTTGACCGCTACCTCTATGACTTGTATGACATCCCTGACTTATATTTTGCTAGTGAGTTTTATCTCTAATTTGGTTTCAATTGTCTGACTTAACAGTAATGGGCAGGACAATATCACGTTCATTGGTCATCAGTGAATGAGATTTGAAGTCTAGAGCATTGGCATGCCTTATCCGACCCTTGCACATGCATAGACGAATTATCATGTCTCACACTTTGCTCACTGAAATCAACTAAAAGCTGACACATAGCAAAATAGGTACAGATATTACATTTCAAATTGATACATCTTCACAAATGCCAATTTGCACATTCATTCCTCTGGCGACGCAGGAGCCGTCACCATGTCTTCGTTAGAGTCCGAGTTCTATATGGGAGTTCTCTTTGGACGCGATATGCCAGGGTGAAAGCGTATGGGTTCAACAAGCTCTGATTTCTGAATCGAAGCCGAATCAGGCATGGGGGCGGGCGGGAGGCCAGGAATAGGTTCAAGTGTCTGCGGTTTCCGCCAACCTAGCCTTATATGACTACTCCCTTGTCGAGAAGTCACTTGCGGCAGTTGCAATTTTCCGGGGATGGTGTCAAGAGCCTCCATAGGCTCACCGAATGTCGTCTGCTCTGATCACGCTGCATTATCTGCTGTTCGAGGTTGAAGATAGCCGGAACCTTCCATTCGGTTGTTTCGTCCTTCTTATCCCTCTCACGGAAGTGGTCGGCCGCCTCTCCCCAGCCTGGTTGCGTCAATTTGTCAAGCTTCATCTGTGTCACGGCGCAGGTAGGTACAAGAATACTTAGAGATAATGGAGGGAGATTTCTGGTGGTGTCAAAGGAATTGTGTTACGGAAGGACAGAGACGTTGGAAGACGCGGAGGAAGCGGCAAGAGGGTGGCGGTATAATATAGTAAGATAAAGAAGTGGTCTGAGGTGTTGCGACGTCGGGTGATGTGGCGTGGTTGTTACGATAAGGAATAGTGGAGTGGTGTGTAAGATCATGGGATGAGATTTGGACGGTACATCGGAGCATGAGGAATGGTTCGAGGGTGACGGACGGATTGTATATAAAGAGAGTGTTGTTGGTAGTGGAGGATTTCCTTTTCTTCTCTCTTTACTCGTTCTCTTGTATAGCAAAGCAGGTTACGACTCTGAAACAGCTTCGACTCTTGTCTTGTCTTGATTCCCTCGAAACGAATATCGAGCCTTTTGTCTTGTTTTGCGATATCACATTATTGTTACCAATATCACCTACGCCCGACCCTGCCCGTTACACTAGAACGAGTCTTACAACATCGTACCTGATATTGAATGTGCCTACATCCCTCGGTAGGGTGTAAGTATTGTTCCGAACCTTGTTCAGTTTCTTGTTGGGTTTACTTAGCACCGAATCATCGTTGGATACACGTTTGCGACGATTGCGTCGACGAGTTACCACGACTTACCGGATTTGATATCCGGCAGTACCCTCACAGATCGCCATATTCGAATGCACCAGTACGACAGTAAGTGCACTTCTCGAACGAATTGGTTTGATCTCGCCGGAATTCCTTGCCTTGTTTTTGAACCCAAACCATTAAACTCTTTTGAGAGTATCGAAGAAATTCTGATAGCATCTTTCGAGGAAGAACCCCTCGAAGCTTATTTTTGGGAACAGTCAGCTGTCCCCTCCCCTTGGAATATTTATTGGACAGACGCAGCCAGGGAAGGCGGCGGACTCGATATTAACGATCCCGTGTTTGGACCACATTGGACTCGGTATACAGGAGCACACTCCTGGTTTCCTTGTGATCGCGAAGAACCGTGTGATTGCGAAGGCCATAATTGCGCCGGAACTCATTCGACAATCGGACACGCAGCAGCAGCGGCAACAACAGCAAAGTCCTTGGGGATTCCGCTGATTGTTATAGTACCCCCGACCCCAACCCCCTCCGAGCTCGACACGTACAACTGGCACTGGTAGATGTGCTTAGTTCGTTGCAATGTCAAGTTCAACAGAACCCCGAGCAGCCCTGGTATCCGTCGAGGATCAGGGCACCATTATGGCACTCATCGACGTCGACAAAGACAACACCGGACACGAACAGTTGCGAGAGGCGTTCGCACAGACACAGGAGGTATTGATGCGGGTAGCACAGTACTCCCAACCAATTCGAGAGGTACAGATGATCTGCGAGCATCCACGACAGATTATCGACCTACAGCGGCAGATCACAGACCTGCAAACGAAACAGTTCCTGCCCCCGCAGTGCGATCATACCGGACTGGAGCAAGAGATACAAACCCTGAGGAACGAACGGGACGAAGCCCTGAGGAGACCTGCGGCCCCCGGAACCAACGAGGATCTGCAACAGGAACTGGACGATATGACCCGGGACGCACGGCAATCTGGAGAGGAAGTCCGCAATTTGAGGACGCAGTTAGCGAATGCCTTGACGTTGGCAGCCAGGGCGGCTCCGGCTGCTCCCCAGGCCCCGGAAGACAAAGGCCAGAAATTTCCCGACTCCCCGGACTTTTGAGGGTCGGATCGAACTCAGTTGAGAGGCTGGATTGCTCAACTTCGGATGGTCATACGACACAAACCCGCCAGTTTTCCCGACGAACAGTCGAAGATGCGGTACGCATTCAACCGCCTGAGGGGAATAGCCTTAGGCCAGATTTTGCCACACGTCCAGGAGAACGGAACGATAGGGCTGGAAGACCTACCAGCTTTTATAC
>Ga0307514_10001255_pt1 | contig 33263 bp, 33 predicted proteins | sample 16_EM_MG_FD_203088 | JGI IMG/M metagenome (GOLD analysis project Ga0307514, IMG submission 203088) | Populus trichocarpa ectomycorrhiza microbial communities from riparian zone in the Pacific Northwest, United States - 16_EM | ecosystem: Host-associated > Plants > Roots > Unclassified | place... | reverse complement strand
AGCTGGCATGCTTTTTCACATTGAGCAAGGTTCCCAAAGGAGGTATTGATCAGTTTTTTTGCGACAAACTTGTTGAAAGTCCAGCACAGTACTCATTCAAATCTGGCTATACCTTCTACCAGCAGACGGACAAGATAGCAGATAATCCTACTTGGACAACGGGCTCTGTCCAATATGCACTTCGACCGAAATCAGAATTCTGGTACAGGAACATAATCGAATGCATACAATATCTACTTGGCCAGCAGGCATTTGTAGATCACATGCTGTGGAAGCCTGTTCAATTGTTTAATAAGAATGGGGAGAGGATATATTCTGAGATGAATACAGGCTCATGGTGGTGGGATCAACAGGTATACTTCGTAGTTACCCTCAATCTCGTATATGATACAGCTGCTTATTTACATAATATAGACAACCATTCCCATCGAATCGACCTTGATTCCTATCCTTTTAGCATCAGATCAAACTCACCTCACGAATTTTTCGGGAGACAAGAAATTGTGGCCAATATACATTAGCATTGGCAATATAGCATCTACCGTGAGGAACAAACCTATGATGAATGCTTGGATCCTACTGGCCCTGTTGCCGATTCCCCCGAAAAGGCTTGATAAGATACCCGGCTATCCTGTAGATACTCAGAAATTAGATGCGCTTCAAGTTACACATGAGATTATCAGTTCTATCTTGAGCCCCCTCTGTAATGTCTCCGACGTGACAAGTCAGAGTAGTATTGAAATGGTTTGTTGTAATGAAAAGGTACAGAACTGCATTCCCATGCTGTGTGGATGGTTGGCTGACCATATGGAAAATGTCATGATTCATGGAATATCTTCCAATCGGTGCCTCATCTGCATAGCCCCCCCTGATCAGTTTGGAGAGCTCTCGAATGCTTCCTATACCACTAGACCACACCCAATGTATGCTGCCGCCTTCCACCATTCCGATATCCATATTCTGAATTCGCATGGGGTTAAGAATATCAACAATGCACTATGGCATATTCCAATTGAGCCACACGAAATTGTTAGACCTAATATCCTCCATGTTCTTCTCCTTGGTATACTTGTCCATCTTATGAAGTGGGTGCAGGAATTCCTGGATCACGTCGAGCGACTCACCATATTTGATTATATATGGTCGAGATTACCACCATTTCTTGGGTTCAGTAGGCCGAACAAAGCATATCGCTCTGTGAGCCAATGACAAGGGAAGGAAATGAGGAATTTATGCCGTGTACTTCTTGTGGCATTTACTGCTGCACTTAGGCGAACATCTGACACCCCAGCTATGGCCAGCCGACACAAGGTACTCTGCCACAATGCAATTCTCTGTGTGCGATATCTCACTGATTTTATCCTCATAGCTCAATATCGAGTACACACCCATGGTACTATCGATTCCATGAAAGACTCTCTCTGGGACTTTCACATGTACAAAGATGTATTCCTTCGCTTTCAGGCAAGCAAAGCCATGAAAGCAGCTGCTAAGGAAGCTTCCAGAGACCTCTGTGAAGAGCATTCCCAACTCCTGACGTCGGATAAGCCACAGGGCAAAATCTTATCCAAGTGTCGAAAACTAACGCAAGAGTTACGACTGGAAACCGAGGAATTGGTGTACGACTTCCTCACTACCGGGGCAAATTACAATTTCCCCAAAATGCACCTTATCTCTCATTTCACGGACCAGATCAGCAAATATGATTCTTTGCCCCAATATTCTACGGAAATTTGCGAAGCCTCACACAAGCTCCTCAAAGATGCCTATCGACGTAGTAACTATCTCAATGCAATACCTCAAATCATCAGAACATATACACAGGTGCATAGTTTTAGCATGAGGGAGAAGAATTTGGAACAGTGGATGAAGGAACTCAAAGACATCCCCAAGAAGATGTGAGAGATAATCCGCCCGACGCGAGACAGCATACACCTATCTAAAGGGTCGCAGCTATATCAATGATCAAGCAAACTCCAAGGATGGATAAGTATGCACCACATATATGATCTAAGATCATTAGAGGCCGAGTATCAACTCCTCGGCGTGCGGTCTCTCACCATGACATATCTAGCCGATAACTTATATAGTGCATCAAATAACCCAGCCTTCGAACTGAGCCATTTGATAAGTGCTCCACTGGAGGCATTCAATATGCTCCAAGTCGCCGTACCCACTTTTAATGATGATAATGATACAATATATCATGCTCGCTATACCGGCCCGGAATTGTTCCGAAAATGGGAACAAAGAAGTGACTGGGTATTTGTCCGATGCCGCAAGACTAGAAAGGCAAAGTCGCAAGGGGCACTAGATAGGAGGGTCCCCGCTAGATTAAATGTGCTGTTTAAACTTCGAGATTTACATGCTAACACGAGTTACCACCTGGCGCATTTATTGTTGCTAAGTATCATCAGCTCTCCGACGCCGGATGGACCAGAGGGAATAGTACAAGTGGAACTTCCAATGCGGAGTCATATAGTGGTAGTAGCAGATATAGAGGGAATGGCACACTTGATACCAGTGAATCCGGAAGAGTTATATTTGGTCAACAACCAGATAGATGTACATACATGCAATAATATACATGATAGAAACTAGATAAAAAATAAAAACATTGGTGTAATGCAAAAGTCTGAATAAATGTAGGCGAGCAGGTGGCAATCTGGTGTCGGGCGCAGGGCTGCATGCGTAGGAAACAGCTAGCAAGCGTTAGGAAACAAACGCAAAAAACAAATGAATATGAACAGATGATTGCAAAATGATAAAGATGATAGAGGTAGGCGACGTCAGATAGAATAAAAGCATTGCGAATGCAAGGGAATGAATGGTAGGAATTCAGGAAGTAAGAGATTGTATGAGCACATTAGTAGGAATAAATATGAGGAGCTTGAATTGCAGGCGACAGGGAAATGAGTTGCAATTGAAAATGGATGAGAGTGGGACGTGACATTGTAAACGAGCTGAGAAGACAGGTAGGATTGTGGAGAATAAATACCAGGAGTTGGAGTTGCGAGGGACAAGGAAATAGGTTGGTATTGGAGATAGAGTGAGATTAGTGGGACAGTGTCTGGATACTTCAGATGCAGGAGGCACAGGGGATATAATGCGGTATCGGGACGCACTAGTGCAGTGTCTAGACGCCAATTTTTTCTTGCTGATGGATCCGGGCGTTTTCTAGCTTTGCCGAAAGCTTCCTCGACTTTTAGGATATTTACGACGTCCGTTGAGGCATATTTGTGTGCAAGCAATTCCCATGCATCAGTACCAGTATTGGCATCCGAGATGATAAGTTTTTGCTCTCGTTCGCAGTAGAGATGAATAACAGCGAGAGCTTTGTTCTGGTCATGGATCCATTTACGACATTGCTCTACTTGCTTGGCAGGGAGTATATTGTCTTGGAGTATATTCTATAGATCTTTCATGATTAAAACCATCCTTATGTCCCTCTTCCCCTCCTGGTAGTTGGAAGAGTTCAGTTTGGTGATGCTGACGTCTTTGTCAATTAGCTCGGCTAGGATTTCACGGAATAAGAAAAAACTTAATTTCGCAGTGAAGAAACGTGACCGGGCTTCATAACCTGGAAGCACTAGGTACAGAGAGACAAGGTAGGGTGTATGCAATGAGAGGGCTATATGCAGTGAGAGAGGACAGGGAATTGTATTATGGTCTAGTATTATACGGTAGAGTAGTAATTGTCTTGTCTAGTCTCTTATTGATCCTTCTGCATATGTGCCCAGTACTCAGCATACCCCGTAGTGCCTCTCAGGCTTAGCCCTTATCTTCCACTTATGTCATCTATCCTCCGTCCTTATTATGTCATCCATGTCACTTATGCCATCCATCCTCCATCCTCATCCCAAGCATCGTACCCTGAGGGACTTGTTTCTCCATATATACTTGAGTCCGTAATGGATGATGTCTACATCACGTAACAAAACTCATATGGGGTGTTGTGCTAACTTTGTTTCACCAATTTTGGCTAGTATGTGACTTGCGCTAAAATAGTCTGGTTGGCACTCATATGAGTACAGACTACAGTAGTGCTAAAAGTCCTGTCGCTGTAACATTATGTACTTCACTAACTAAGTGTAGGAAAACCTCTAACCTAGTCTGGTTGCACAACCCCTCGTAGATGCTCCAACTCAAAAAACAAAACAAAAAAAACCTCTTCTTTGGTGAGTCCTGCAACCAGACTACAAGGTGTTCTTGTGCCTATATAGCCTCTATATTATGATATCCTTGGTAAAATAGACTAGTTTACAGGCAAAAACAAAAAAAAGAACGGTACTAGAAAGACTCGAACTTTCAACCTCCCGGTCCCATAACAACACACGAGTATGCTATTAACAGCCGGACGCGCTAACCAATTGCGCCATAGAACCAATTGTTAGTGTTTTTTCATTTTATTACATTACAAGCACATTTGAGTTGTATCGGTTTTTTTTTAAGGACCAGTTCCAGTTCGCCCGCCAGACTACATTTATTTCTGCATTATATTTTTCTACTTCTGCAGGACTAGATTCTCTAGTATATTATGCATTTATAGCTTATATTTTTCTGATTTCTCCATATGTCGATGAGGCCAGAGGGCCTTAGTCAGCACTGGATCACTACACTGTCACACACTTACCAGTATGTTACTGTCTTCATTCTTGTACTCAATTCACTGCCATCCTCGAGGGACTGGTAATGGAATCTGTTGTAATAAATCAAGCGGAGTGGATGCGGGTGGAGGTGAGGGAGCAAATTGGACAGCAGAACATCAAGAGGAGAAAAGCCAGGATAACGATAGCAAAGTAGATATGGTTTTCTTGACCGGGCTTGAGTCATGACTGGGGCTGGTACATATTTACAAGCACATTTCAAGTTGTATGCATAACTTAGTCTGGCAAGGTAGTAGACCCCGCACAGCAGCCTCAGAATGAGTTGACTGGTGGGAATCAGACGACTGTCAGAAATACTTAACCTCAGGAAGTATCCATCATAAAATACACCACAGCTTTAAGGCAAGCGTCAATCAGCATCGCCATCACACAGGGTACTTGAGAAGTACAGAAACGAGACACGAAAGGTCGGGCCAAATATTTGGATATAACAGGGGACAATTGGCTACCAGGTGAACCGTCGCATCTCATGATAGGTATAGACCATCAATTGACATTCCTTCAAAGATACCTGACACGGTATTGTGTCTGCCTGCATGGCTTCATTTCGTTTTGCGAAGGAACTTCATCTGTCCCTGGAGTTTGGCAATAACAGAAAGGTCGCACCCACCCACTCCACCGGGCTTGCCCATAATCCCAAATCGCCAGCTGCTAAACAGCATGGAAACAAGCTTGAAGCTGTTCCCACGTCATCTACTGGCGCTTTCGCTACTGGGGGAGCTACCATAGATGCGAAGTACAAGCCCTGGGACGAGGCTTTGGATATTCTCCGCAAAAGCCTGAAGCCCAAGGAGTTGGAGGAGCTACAGTTCCTGTTCAATGGCCCTGAAAAGGAAGGCGGGAAGCCACTACACAACGAAATCTACGGTAGCTTAGCTGATGTTCTCACTGCCGCAGTGCGGAAGCGTGATGAATGTGAGGCACAGAAATATTTTTATACCCGTGAGGCCCAAGGCGGCGGTACAGAAAAGGTGTATTTGCGAGACAAGGTTGGCAGTTTATTGGCGAATATTATGTCCTTTGTCAATACAGCAGATCCGATTGTACAGGCAGCATCAAGCGGACAGGCATTGGCACCTTTAGGAGTTATCTGGGGGAGTTTACATACAGTCCTGACCGTGAGTGCCTAGATTTATTCAGTGACTGGACAAGACACTAATTTGCTAAAGTAGATGACTACTAGCGATATAGACACATATGGGAAGCTCATGACTGCAATGGATGAAGTGATCTTGATAATGACACGCGCTCGAGAATATGAGACTCTCTATACTCCACCAGTCCGCGGTTCGGAATTGGTAACTGAAACCCACAAGTTGAGGGCTGAGGATGCTGATGTTGCGCCACCATCTTATGAAATTGCCATATCTCAAGGCCGGCACCGGCTATTAGATGGACTTCCGGGATTATATGCAGCAATTTTGTTATTTGCGGTTAAAGTTGGGCAGTATTTTGGAACTTCAGCAACCAGTACGTCTTGGCACGTGCGGTACTACTTAAACGGGGATTGATCTGATCATGAATAGAACGCTTTTTCAAAAGCATTGCCAAACCATTTCTTGTTGAGTTTCAGCCCCTCTTAGATGCGATCTTGTCGCAGGAGGGTGCATTGAGGAGCGAGGCATCGTTAATTCTAGCAGAAGGTAACTCATAACCCATTACTTTGTTCATTCTTTATCTAATATTATGGAATTGTAGACTCTACCAAGTCCCTGTTGGGTCATGAAACTACGCACTCTCATCTTGTGTCTCTAGTTCAGCAGGTATCTGAGTTGCAGACCATGCTTGATCAAGAGGCTCTGAAAAACAAGGAACGTGAAGCTGCTCTTGAGTTAGAGCGAAAAAGGTTGCAACGGGAGATGGCAAGAAACATCAGACTGTGGCTAAAGCCTGTTGAGTCTGATTATGAGCGGGAGAGGAATATAAATAACCACAAAGCTGGGACATGCACATGGATACTGGCGGATCCTACGTATCAAAGTTGGCTGAACCAGCAAAAGAGCGGCCTGCTCAGAGTCTCTGGTATCCCAGGTGAGATAGGGGCATGGTATTATCTTTGATCATGAGGTATAGCTGACCTATATTTGGTATTGTAAGGGACTGGGAAATCTGTACTCTCTGCTTTTCTGGTATCCAGTATTACTAATAACCCAGCTGTCCCAATGGTAACGGAAGAAGAGCATAAAAGCATAATCCTGCACTTCTTCTTCAAGGATGGCTCTGCAGATGCTACGACATTTAATGACCTCGCTAGAAATCTCGTTTACCAGTTGCTCGATCATAGCCCACCACAAACTAAACCAGATGGTCCCAGCCAGTTGGCGGACTCTGATAATATTTTCCTCGAGCTAGCTGATCGCTTGCGTACCTCTGACGGTGGAACACATGCTAAAAAGTCATCAGAAGTATGGAAACTGCTCCACAGCATGCTGGAATTGTTCAAGGACAATGTAACAATTTTTATTGTCATTGATGCCTTGGATGAATGCTCCGACCGCGAAGAAGCTAAACTGCTGGAGAAGCTGACTCTGATAGAAACATGGAATCTGAAGTGCACGGTGAAGATTCTATGCACTAGTCGCCCGGAACCAGATATTGAGGCCGCGCTTGCTACTACACCCAAAATCAGCATGAGTGCTACCCAGGTCTCAGACGACATTAGAATGTATGTGGAAGCTAAAGTGCAGGATTACCCACGCCTCAAAAAGTTTTCAGATCAGATCGTTGAGCCAGTCGTCCGCATGTCTGCAGGAATGTTCCGTTATGCAACCCTTATGCTTGAGGACCTCTCCAAGCCATCCAAGCTAAAACTGCAGCACAGGCTTGCTACACTCCCCTCTGGGATATATGAGCTATATGAACTTATGTTAGCCAAATTGCCGGAGGAGTCTCTTGAATTTAGGCAATCATTATTTCGGTGGTTAATACTATCACATAGGGAGCTGAAGTTATCCGAATTGGGGATTTTGTATGCAACTGAAGGCATGCAAGAGTTTGATATTGACGACGTGGTGTTGATTGAAACCGCAGAGGAGGTACTGGAGGCATGTGGATCTCTTGTCGAAGTGGACGAAAGCCAGAGAGTGCGCTTTTCACACCTGAGCGTCAAAGAGTTTTTGCTACTTGACCCATCAAAGAAGATCAAATCAAAAAACGAAGCAGTATTGAGTTGTTTAGTTGACAGGAAGAAAGCTGAACTGATAGCTTGTACCACAATATGTATGTTCTCTTGAAGCAACTTTCGTAATTTTGCTTAATGAGGGTTCTAACATGGCGCCACCCGTTTAGTCACCATGCTCAGCTCAGAAGGGTTCCGAGAGAAATATTTCATTGAGGTTAATGACGTCAATCGTGGGGCTTATGAGAGTGGGGGGTGTGCAGCCGTGCCCGTTGGCGAAGGTGGTAGTGAAGGATCGGCGCAGGAGGAGGATGCGGAGTGGGAAGATGAAGATGAAGATGAAGATGAAGAGGAAGAGGAAGAGGGAGAGGCAGAGGAAGAGGAAGAGGCAGAGGGAGAGGAAGAGGAAGAGGCAGAGGAAGAGGAAGAGGCAGAGGAAGAGGAAGAGGAAGAGGAAGAGGCAGAAGAAGATCCAGGGGCGGAGGGAGATCAAGCGGCAGAGGAAGGTCAGGAGGTAGAGGAGGAGGGAGAGAGAAAAGAAGGTGGGCTAGAGGGCCAGGGACATGTAGAAACTGGACTAGACATCAAAGGAAGTGTCGCAGAGGTTAAAAGTGATGCGAGGCAAGTGGTGATCCGTGTTGACCTCGCAGCAACTGGAGAGGGCGTGGTACCATCAAGCGAAGCGAATGAGGGACCGACACAGGATGTGGAAATTTGCTCAACTCATATCGGTCAGACATTCACAGCATTATACACCGATTTGACTGGTTCCATCATTAAGGACGAGACTGATCAGCAATACCACTCCGAGCATTCACCTAATCTATTGGTTTATCCAGTCGCAAATTGGATGTCACATCTTAGCGTTTTTGAGAATCAACACTTGCCAGCACTTTTGCGTGATGCTGAAAAAGATGATGAGCTCAAGGAATCGCTTGATCGGCTCATTACCCTTGTGGATGACTTTCTGGTCACCGATTCTCCGCACCTGAAAGCCTGGCAGCGTGTTTTCTCAAAGGCAACTATCGACTTCGCTTGTCGTAATTTCAACTTGAGTATCCGTACCAACTGTTATAGCTCTGCTCTGCACCTGGCGGCGTCTTACAACCTTCCTCATACAGCTGAGCGACTTCTAGCTAAAGGGGCAGACCCAACTCGCTTGGATTCTTTTGGTAGCTCACCCATTCACTGGGCGTGTTGCTTCAATGCCCCCAAGGTGGTGGCAATTCTCTTAGAGGCAGGCTGTCCAGTGAACCACAGAAACACAAAGTGGGGCTGGTCACCGCTCCATTACGCTGTCCAGGGGTTAGATCGAAATCTTGACATTTTCCATCTCATATTAAACTCAGGCGGTAATGTTCACGCACCTGATCATTATGGAAATACCCCCATCCATGAGGCTGCAAGCCACAGACTTCCAGTCTCAGAGATGGCTACTCTGCTGGACCTCGCAGGCCCTGAGGTGCTTACCGCTCGGAATAACGAAGGGGAGACACCATTTCATATGGCTTGTAAAGGAGGCCAATTCGACAATGTTAAGCTGCTTCATGAGCGAGGTTCTGACGTGAACTGTCAAGACTACGTTCTAGAAATACCACTCCATGAAGCATGCTATGCTGGTAACCTGCAAGTTGTAGAATACCTTCTCTCCAACAAGGCAGACCCCAACATGAAAGATAGGGATGGTGATACTCCTCTCCACGCCGCTGTCTACGCAAACCATCCCAATATCGTGTCTATTCTCCTCTCAAATGGGGCGCATGTTGATGCCGTAAACTATAGCGGCCATACCCCCTTCCTCCGTGCATCCCGCCTTGGCTACATTCAGATCATCAAGATCCTCCACAGTCATGGCGCTGATATACATCTCACTGACGAAGAACACCGAACCTCACTCCACCACGCGGCAGCAAAGGGGCACCTTCCAACAATCAACCTCCTGCTAAAAGAATGTAATTTACTTTCACTGCTTGACGCAAGAGACGTTAATGGTGCGACGGCGCTCATCCGTGCCGCACGCAATGGCCATAAGAATGGTGTAGCAGGGCTATTAGACGCAGGGGCAAGGGTTGATATACAAACGAAGAGAGAGCATATGACAGCGCTGATGAGTGCAGCTTGGTGTGGGTCGCAATGGCAGGTAGGGCTGGAACCGACGCCAAACGAGAATATATCGAAGGCTACCAAGGATGGGTACGTGGAGTGTGCTAGGTTGCTGTTGGCGTGTGGGGCGGATCCGGAGGTGCCGGATGTTTGTGGGAAGACGGCTATGGCATGGGTGAAGGCGATGGGGTTGGCGGGGGAGATTTGCTGTAAGAAGTAGGGAGTATGGAGCCTCGATTCGAGAGTATTTGCATTGTGTGTGGGTTTTATCAAGTGCTGTATTGGTTAAGCACTTATTTGGATGCTATATCGTTGGAGTCTATGCCTCTAGTACTGTTGTTTGGGGATTAAAAATAATTTCGTTCATATCCAGACTAGCTCAATGCTCTTTTTTTGTGATATAACTAGACTGCGTATTACCCTGAAGTTCTTGTCTTCAGGGTAATTGCATGTCCTTAACTCGCACTGTTTGCGTCGTGTGATAAGGTGCGAGGCTGGGGTGGTAGCGCTGAATTTACTTCGCCATGTACATACTACCATTTCTCCCGATACTACATAGGGTCTCGGAACCAGTACATTTAAGCTAATTAGACCCACGGGTATTTCCAGCCATCCGGCATTGCATTCAGAGGGTCCTGATACCAGTGTTACCATTGAGCCGCATCTGGCAGCTGTGGGGCCCATTAGTGCCGGCAAGGGGTGGCCTGGAGGGGGGGGGGGGGGCCCCCCAGATGGTAATTAATATTCAGGCAAACGTAGTGGATACCTGGTGAACAAATCTCGGTAGGGCTCGCATTGTAATTGATCCTCAACCAACAACTGAATATATGGACAACCCCATCTCAGACCCAAGATATTAATCTTTTGTGCCAATTCAACCCCAGGGGCGTTACAATCATGGGATGTTGGGCCCATCAGGTTTACAAAGCTGTGAGTGATTTACCCACCACAGAGTGGGTTCAGGCGCACCAAGCCAATTCCCCAGTTGCACCCTTTGAAAGCCTGCACTCTGGCTTGGGAGAAACCTTCGAATCCCCTAGTACCACCTGGCTGTCACATAACAAGATGGCAGGTAAGTTCTGCCCTGTTGACTAGAGCTGTGGCTTTAATTGGGGGGATTTTACTAGAATATTCGAATTATGCACCCGCAAGCTCTTGTTTTGAGTATGCGTAGGGATGTTGATTCGTTTTTACTTTATTCTACTTTTGGAAGGGTATTTGCATCCCACAGTTAGGGGTGGTGAACTGACCTCCTGGGGGAATTGTGGATGGGGGAGGCTGCCGTGGCTCCTCTGTGGTATGGGGGGAGGGAGGAAATCCAGAATTGCGGTTTGCGAGGGTGGTGACGGAAGAGAGGGATGAGGCTGGGGTTTGGGATACTTGTTGGAGTGAAGAAGAGGGCGTCGTTCTGTATATGGCCTTTAAACTTAGCGCAAGGGTAAATGATACATATATACATTTCGGTAGCCATTTCGTCCTTCATGTTCAAGGAGGCTCTCAGTAGTGTTTAGTTTTCCCTCTAAGTTCGCTCTTTTCATTCTGGAGACGGGACAAGGCTTGCAAAATGCAATGAAGTGTTCATTGGGCACAAAACCGAGAATTACACATATAAATACATCCAAGATTACCCTGAGCTATACAGCTTCCCAATATCACCATAATCTGACGCCCTGTCTTATTTATACCCCTCCCCCCCGCCCGTCCGCGCGTTAATTCTTCTTTCTAAGACCCCACAATCTACCCAACTAGAGTGCAGGTAATAAGCACAGTATAAATAACCCATTTCACCGACACAAATCCCCATCGCCTTCTCCTCAATTCTCGAACCAACTTACCCCGGTCAGGGTATTCCCCTGCCGTCCTAGCCTTCCTCTCCTCCCCGGCCTTTTTATTCCAAAACCTCCTAGGCTTGTTATGCTGGGGTCTGGGAGTAACTATAAGAACCTGATCCCTCTGCTCGACCACCAAGGGTCCAAGCCGATCCAAAGCGATATCGACAGCAAGGGGGGTAGCGCATGTGGTGCATAGTGTGGAGGTTTGCCTCGAATTGTGCGTTTGAGTTTTTTTGGGAGGCGCCCGGGTGCCGGGTCTAGGCCTAGGTTGGCTATTGAGTTGTAGTAGAGGGGCTTGGAGAGTGGAGCAGGTAGTGCATGTATGTATGTGCTGTATTTGAAGTTGTTGGTGTTGGTGCTGTGGGATTGGTGTCAAGGGGGGGAGCTTTGCGGGGATGTCCTCGTGTCTGCTGGTAGTTATGATACTAGGAGTGAATAATGGAGGTGCAGCTTGAAGTTGCATATTACCCTCGACTTCCAGTCGCCCAAGGGTTTCCCCAGAGCTGTTCGGGTTCATTTGATGAATTGGCATATATATATATGTTTGTATGTGTGTATGTATGTATTTGTGTGTGTATGGGCGGGCGTTGAGGTCGATGGGATGAATTATCTTTCTGGTCGTAGCACGAGCAGATGGTGAGTTGGTGAATTAGAAAGGTAAGGGGGTGGGGGACACTGGCTATTATATACACCACTGGCTACCCTTTCTGGTATTTCCATCTGAAGCTATAGAATTCATGAAGAAATAAACGCTATAAGCGCAAGTTCTCCAGATTGTAAAGTATAACTTCAAACTTTACTTAGGGTTGACTTCATATCTTAAATAGGCATAGAAGGGTGTGCCTGGTTATGCGATTAGCCCTAACCTAGCAAAAAGACAGGAGAGCGTATGGATGGGATAGCTCTTTTAGAGGCTTGCGGGTTCGCTGTCTATAGGCATTTCCAGCGGGGAGGTTGGGTCTCGGCTTCGCTAACATGAGTCGGGGAACAAACCGAGTTCAGGGTAATACATTGTTACACGAGAGGCCACTCTGATCATGTCAAAATTGATCAGATACAGAGTTGCCTGTTGCACAATGTCAGACATATATTAATACAATAAGGGTAGTGAAGAGTAACCTACAAATATAATGAAATCCCTCCCGATACAGGAACATCGTACACACCGCAAAGGTCCATTTTGACACAACCTGACACATTTCTGCTTTTCATTCTCGCTGACAGAATAGGCCTATACTCTGGGTATTTGTATGGCTTATTCTGGACTGTTTCCTGAGCAACATCTGTAATTATGGCAATGGGTATGATAGTCACACTGGAATTGGGGAATGGTATAACAGGTATTTTTACATGAATAGGTGTAATCCTAGATTAACCACCGAAGGCAAGACAACCAAGTCAATGCCTGTAGGATACTATTCCAATAATCCACGGCGGGTTTGAACCACATGCCACTTGTCTGCTGCTTTTGTGTCACCTCCGCTTCTATTTCAGCTTTTGGTGCTCTGGGTGTTGGCACCAAATATCACAACATTTCTTGCAGCCAGATGGGATACCTTCCCATATTTCTTGCAAGCCATTGGGCCTTTTGTTAGGCGTGGGAGACTTTGGGGGTATTACAATATTATCTTCAGCTTTCTTAGGACCCTCTGTGCCGCTTCCAACTGGAGCCTTCATCAACTGTCAGTTGTAGCGTCTAATTAGAAAGTTATTCTACGTTCTTCAAGCACATCAGAGGAATTACCAGCAAAGATACCAGCCCATACCATGCTTTCGACTGTCTCCCAAAACTATCATCCATACACCCGGAATGAGCCTCACCTGGGATTGGGTGTCTGGAAAAATGGTTCTCTTCGAACTCACTGAAGAGTGCCAATCTGTTTCACCCATTTTCACCTTCACCACCATGAACTGCACCTGGTATAGCTGATGGTGGAGAGAAGCTTGATGAGGGGAGGATAGGGTGAGATGTTTTGGAGCCGGTAGAGGTGGAGATGTATAGCTATCGATTCCATTCCACAATCTGCCCCTCCAGCCTGTCGACACACCGGCGGTGCCTTTTGACTAGCATAAGCTGACGGGGCTTCGTTATTATATGTGTGTAATATAGTATGGAGTGATTGTGCATAGATATAAGGCTCAGGCACTCTGTGAAGGCTCAGTGCACAAGATATATGTAGAGGTCGACATGTAGAATGAAAGGGGTTGCGATAGTCACTCTTGGTCGACTATGTACTTCACGACATTCTTGAGCATAACCAGGGCTCGTATCTTCCACATTTTTTAAGACCCGAAGGGGTTACTTCGTCAAGCAACCCGCTCGAGCGCTACAGGCTTAGGATACGACTGTGCTAGCGGGTCTTACAACAAACCCTTTTTGGCGCAGGTAAGTAAAATCCATTCTTAGCTAGGCCTGAGTCATAACAAGTACTTCGATAAAGTACTGTATGGACCTGGCATATCTCTCTCCAGTTCGGGGAAACACTAATGTAAGTACCGGAAACCAGTCCACTACCATCTATTGATCCAACAGGGTACGTTACTACCAGAGCACATGCTGCACTCCATGCTTCGTCAAGCTCCATTGAGGTAGCTTCATATATATATATCCACACTATCAAAGCTACAATATCAAGGCTTGACCATTCACCAAGACTCACTAGTTATCACTTCGACTACAAGGGCTCCTTCAGTTCTTCCATCTGGCTCGCCCAAGCGCTTAAACATACCTACCTCATCACTACCTCATCATGGATTTCTAGGTACAAACCTCCTCTTGTTTATTACTTGCAAGTAATTTCATGATGCACAATAGGTGGTTTTTGAAGTCTTGAAGTCACTCGGCTGACTTCAGTTCAAACTCGCCTTCTTTTACAGGAAATCTTTGTAGGAATTATGAGGCTATGCAGCACAGCGGATGGCTCATGGACTGGGAGTTTCTGGACGTGATTGTATATTCTCGATCTATGGACCTGTGCGGAACTGTCTTGCTAAAGTACAGGATTTCGCTCTGACTATATACCCAATTTTCACATATTTCACATACTATCAGGTGGAGATTCACGGGCCGGCAAGGTCTTCAGATGTTCTCGAAGTAACTTTCGCTTGTAAGCGAGAGTATTTACTACACCCTCCCCCACTCGAGCTTCCATTCTCCTCAGCATATTTCAATCCCATCTTCTTCCTCGTCATATGCCTTTAGTGCTTGTGTTGTTGCTTGCTCGGCCTTTGTGGTCTTGTTCACTTTTGCCTCTTCACGTTTCTTTACCCAGCATTCGGCTTCAATATGTCCTTGTCCCTTTCGTCCTTTTGACTGGCAATATTCACATCTGTTTTTCCCTCACCTTTTCCTTCTGCCTTTTGCATCAAGCCTGGTCACATGTCGCAAATGCTTTCAATACTATACCAAATCTTGTGTCCTGTGAAAGGTCTGCTCGCAGTATGATTCCAGCAATGTATTCCAAATTCGTTCATACTTTGTGATGTGGGTTTCGATTGTATCGGTTTCCTCATCATATTTAAGTAGTAAACTGTCCAGGAGTGCATAGAATTCAGTGACTGTTTTGCCTTCATATGCCTTTTTGAACTCATCATATGCATCTTTTGCAGTTGACTTGTTGCCTATCCTTGCGAGTATACGTTCTTCGCAATTTTTTTGGATTGTCAGAATTGCTATAGTGTCACCATCCTTCCATGTTCTGTGCTCTTTTTAAGGCTGCCTCTTCGCTGTCCTTTTCTTTAGGTTTCGCAGGTTGTTTGTAGTCTCCTATGACTAGATCCCATACTCGATAATCGGTATCTCCAACAGGTATCAAATCCAGATATTTCTCAAGAGATAATCCATTGGGGGTATGTTGGAGCCCCAAAAAGTTTGAGTGGTAGTGTGGGGATTTTTTTAATGGATTCCGGCATTGTAGTATCCTTGTGTTTGTCGGATTCACTGGCCTCGGATTCAGTGGCCTCCCACTCGGATTCGGTAGTCCTAGACTTAGAGGCTTTAGGATATCTTCTGGGTCTTTAGGATGCTGCTGTATCGAGAACGGGTTTTTTCTTCTTAGGAGTAGTCAGATTCCGAGTTGTCATGTGTATTGTATGCTTGCTGTTGTTCTAAAAGCCCAGAATTGCTCTCCGGGCTCATAACCTGTAGGAATTACAAGGCTATGCAACGCAGCGGATGGCTCATCGACTGGGAGTTTCTGGACGTGATCGTATATTCTCAACCTCTGTGCGGAACTGTCTTGCTGAAGTACAGGATTTCGTTCTGACTATATACCCAATTTTCACATATTTCACATGTTATCAGGTGGAGATTCACGGGCCGGCAAGATTTTCAGATGTTCTCGGAGTAACTTTCGCTTGTAAGCGAGAGTATTTCCTACAATCTTAGGAGTTCCATTTCAGTTCCACAATTTCCCGACCCCATACCTCTTCCGATCAGCTCAATTGCCTCTCATTAACTCCTTATGCGGAAAATAAACGGTCGATGCAACTGGAACCAGTAGGTTATCTAATCCCAGGTACCGCATCTACTGGCGAATAAAGGTCCATGTCGCTTTTCAAGACATAGGCCGAGCTCACGTTAAAGCCACTTGCTTTTGGCCTTTGTATATCGCCTGAGCTCGGCCCATGTCTTGAAAAGCGACATGGACCTTTATTCGCCAGTAGATGTGGTACCGCATCCATTGGTTAACAACGGTCCATGTCGCTTTTCAAGACATAGCCAGAGCTCACGCAGGAAATTCGATATACAAGGTCAAAAACAAGTGGCTTTAACGTGAGCTCGGTCTATGTCTTGAAAACCGACATGGACCTTTGTTCGCCAGTGGATGCGGTAGTCTACTTGTGGGTTACATAACAACTACAAATACGTATGTTCAGTACCCCGGTATTCATTAGACCAGTCCCTTGATGAGTGACCCTACCAATTGACTGGCTCGCCCAGTCAATCTATTCAATAGACCGGTCAAGAATTACGGAGGAAAGTTCTTTTCTATCAGTTAACTAAATATACCTGTCGGTTAAAAGTAAAAAATAAAAAACCAAATATACAGTACATCATGACCCGTATCTATTCCACTTCACTATCATTATCCTGGCTGTCCCCCTCTTGATTTTCTGCTGTCCGAATTGCTCCCTCACCTCCATATTATTCCACTGCATAAATACTTCACAGTAAAAATACTTGTATTTGGGGGTATTGAACCTGAGTCTGGAGGTATTGAGGCTGCGTAGGTATAGAACTTCTTTCCTACAGGGAAACTTGTTGGTGTTTATATCTTTGCATGTTTTCCCCCTCTGTCTCTTTTATCCGTTAATTGTTTGTTTGACTTCACCAGTGGCCTTCGCTGGCCTGGTCTAGTGCCCCTGGCGGGTCTAGTCAAATTATGGAAGCTCTGTTGTAATCCCCAGACCGATGATGATGTATTCTCTAGGTTCGTCCTCTCTAGTAGGTAGTCACAGTATAACCTTATGTCCGTGAGTGCTAGCGTCGCCAAGTCCTGAAGGAACCCCTGGGGTTCCTTCCAAATTAGTATTTTTTTTTAGTCTATACACCTTCCCCCCGAAGGCTATGAGGCAGTCAAATTTAGTATTTTTTTTTGAGCTTAGTAGGCTATGAGGCGGGGTTAAATTAATATGAGACTGATATATGCACAACAGCCTAAATCACATAAACACCCGGCGTAATATATGTAATTCATAAGAATATGTGAAGGAGGAATTAACTAGTGCCTGTGCGATCTCGGTTACTGGCGCTCTAGACTTTTTCCTCTTCTTTTTCAGACGCATGGAGTGACGAGGAACAAAACGAGGGACTTGTGTTCAGATAGAAGACACGACACAAGATAAATGAGCTTTGCATCTCTCTCAACTTTCATCACTACCTGACTCAACAGGTTATGAACCCGGTGGGCATGGAGCACAAGTTCGATTCTCTGAGGGACAAAAGGAGGGGTATTAGGTGGTTACTTACAGTTTAGCTGCAGTTTGTATTGGCCCTGAAGAATTTACCAGTGGTTTAGTTTATTACGCTACGATAACTAGATGGTGTAGCTACATGCTAGTCTTGATCCACAGCCCCCCGCCTCCACGCCCCTGCGCTATGGGTCATAAATTGGAAGCTGGAAGGTGCCTATCAAATTATAGAAATATATAGTGCCTATGGGAGAGCCTATAGGAAGGACGCGAGTAGATATATGAGTAGTTACTTGCGGTGGCTAATAGATCTCGATTGGGTGATACCCTGGCATCACTTGTTTGATCTTGTTTGACGTTTTTTGTGGCATCGTTGGTGAGATACCTATGCGGAGTTGTGAAACATCGTACATATTACCTACAGTAGTTAGGTATACTTAGTCTTTTGTCCATACAAGCTGCCGTCGTTAAGATTGCGATCAAAGATGGTTGTGCTGTCCATGTGCCAACCTGAGCCCACAATGGCAAGCCTTTGCAAAAATTAACAATTAACCAGAATGCGCTTCAATAGCTCGAGTCTTTAGTCTTTCGCTGATACTAGTTAAGCACCACGCGTCCATGGAGCGTAAAGGTAGTACGTATGGCAGTTAGTACTCTTACCTTAAAGACCACGAGATTCTAACATCCAAACCTCAAAAATGGTTACCTATATAGAATATTTTTCTCTCTCTTGCTATCCATAAACCTGGTCCATGCCAAGAACTGAGCCGCCAAGAACGTCTAGGTAGTGCGAGACTGGTTAGGTACTTAGTAGGTAGCCTACGTGCTGGGCCGACGACGGTTGAGATCTTAGTCCCTGCAGTACCTAGCAATTTGCTCAGTACTATCGATCCGGTTTGTAGCGATGCAACTTCATGGAAAGGCTGATCTTAAATATATATTAATATATTTTCACGCCTTACATTTCTTTTTCGCTTGGCCTACCCTCTGGAGGGGGGCAATAGTGTCCTTGAGTGCTCAAGCTGCAATAATTCTTCCAAACCTCAAAAAATCCCAGACTCAAAGGCTTTCCATGCTGCCTAGTTCGAACTACCATTGGAGAGGCGGGGGGTGCAACTGTCCATCAGCTTCGGCTCAGGGAAAGCCTTGTATTATGCATACGTCACGGTTAGTCACATAATAACGGCCACTGCTCCACCTCATCTCCCTTCAGGGGAAAGGCGTATAGACTCCAAAAAAAAAACGGCCACTGTATCCGAGTGTTTCCTTTATAGTACGTATCTATAAACTGACTATTACTGTACAACATTGGAGAGATGCCCGAAACTCCCGGGTGCCTACCTGGCTCCACCGAAGATGTCTAGATTTGGGTAACCCAGGGCAATATTTGAGCTGCTCATTTATGCTAGGTTGAATGCAGGTTTCCGCCTCTATCAGACATGAGTCTACAAAGTCGATTGTATGCAGTAGCAACCATCTTGCCACCCATTTTTCGTCATCTCTGCCAACCTCTTATCCTTCCAGTCAAGGCCAGCTTGGACCAGCTTGATAGTCCAAGGACCACTGTCAATGTGATTCTCCTCACTAATCTGCCTACGAGCACTCTCATCCTCCTCCCCCCCCTCCTTCTCCATTCTCAATGCCTGACTGTGGTCCAAACAAATTCTCATCTGACCATGATGCTACCATCTCCTTAACCCTTCTCTTTGTCTCCTCTGATAACTTCCGCTCCTGCAATTCCGACCGTGACCCCAGCTGAGACGCTGGAGTCGGCTTGGGTGTAGGTAATTGTTGTACTTCAAGAGTCTTGTACCTCGGCTTGTTGTCTAGGTTGGCCATAGGTCGCTTTCCTCTTCCCTGTTTTGGCATCTTGCTTAATTCTCCCTGGAAATTGTGTTGCCAAATCCCGAAGTCGTGCAACCGGACTACCCGAAGTCTTGCGCTGCTATTGGGGTTGCAACATGCAGGGTATCGAAATTCAGCGCCTACCAGTCTACGAAATTCACTCAGGGAAAGGAGTCTCCTGGCTCGACGAAGTTTAGCCTTCACGGTGTTCTTGTAAAACTGTAGAAAATATCACGAAAATAGGATATTCGTGAAGTGCTCACTCTGCTCTATCGAATTCTGTTTTCTCCGACACCGATAGACCAAGTAGGGTCGTCCTGCCTTATGGTTATATGGCAGTAGTAGGAGTACTGTATAACTCTAACCCCCCATATTTAGACTATCTAACCTATGACGGGATACCTTCGACTCTTACTGCTAATGCCCTTAATGGCCAACATGGGGAAAGGTTTGGTAGGATTTTTGTACATGTCCTTGGGCGGCTTGTCCGATGAGTATTTTTCCCTTTTCTCAATCTATCGATGCATGGGTCCGCATGCGTGATCTGTAGTCTTGTTGCACGGAGTTTCTATATGCTGCTTACCTTGTGGGATGGTATGAGAGCCAACCCCGCGACCAATAGTCGGGGCCAGCTTCCGGATCAGATATGATATCATGGCTGTCATGCTAGGAGTCAATTTTTTTTGAGTATGGAGCCTTAGGCTATGAGGCTCTACGAGAGGTTGCGCAACCAGACTGGGCTATGAGGCGGCCGTGGAACCTTTGGAGCCTTCATTAGGAGCGGTAGATATCCACGAAAAGCTACATACAAATTGTGTGAGGCGAGAGGCCTATGCCCGCTAGACTGCGCCAACTAACTGTGCGAGGGAGCGAAGAACCAATCGAGATGGTAACGCCATAGTTACTTAACGTCCGGTTTCATGGTATGAAAGCCAACCTCAAGGCCTATCACCTGTCACTGCATTCCACTCTTCCCTCTCTTCCCTCTATCATGATCAGGCCTCAGGTAGGTAGCTCCCGAGCGCAGGGTACCCCCTGGATAACTATCGCCTTGGCCAATGCTTTGGCTGGTCGGGGTTTCTTGCCAGCTACCTACTGCCGAATGTGAAGCAGGGTGTTTTTTTGGCAGTTTGGAGTGCCACTACCTGAGCCTCATTCTCATCCTCATATTCAGGCAGATCTTCAAACAGCTGCCAACGGGTGTCGGAGCCGTCTGACCCACCCCTCTTCTTCTCCACTACCGGTACCTCTGTGTGTGTGTACGCTGCGAGCCTATGATGGGGGAAAGCTATAAGAACCCGGCGTCTTGCCTTCCCCTTACCTTCTCCTCCTCATCATCAGCATCTATCTCGCAGTCCTCACCAGCATCTATCTCGCAGTCCTCACAGTACAATCTGCTCCCTTGAATCACAGACTTTCTTGAGTATTTCCTCACCCAAACAGTAAGCCCCCCCTTCATCTCTACACTATCTTCTCTTCTGGTTATCTCCTCCCAAGCTCCATTTATAACTTTTGCCTATTGCTAACCAATTCCATCCAGGTCAAAATGAAGCTCTCTGCTGTCGTCGCTGCTGTTCTCCTCGCTGCCTCCCCAGCTGCCGCCTGGACCTTCACTTGGAGGGACGCTACTGCCCATGTTGCCCAAGGCAGCGGCAACCGGGGCTGCACCAAAATAACGCACAAGAAGGGCAAGCAATTCAGCTGGGACCGCGCCAGTGGCTCGGACTGCTGCATCAGGCTCTTCTCTAAGAATACCTGTAAAGAGGCCGACCAAATCGGAATCTCTTGCCCCGACTGGAAGAAGACTGCTTCCCAGAATATCAACGGCTATAAGATCACCAACTGCTAAACAGTCGGCACCTGATCCTGGCTTGTAGCTGGAAGTGGCGGAAAGGGTGATCGGGGTGGATGGAAGGATATAGTATCAGTGGGAATGGATAGGCTCAGACTTTAGGAGGTGATGGTGATTTAGAATGGTCATGTACTTCATTGGGTTTGGAAATGATTAGTTAAAAAAAAAAAAATTTTTTCGGTTCTGGAATCTAAAGTCTTCTACAACAAGAACTGTAGTGTGATGTGAACTAGAGTGTAGCTGAGCGTTAACTACCAACAATCTCACCAATTATCTCATGATCAATTGCAAAGCAATTGGACATGGCCTTCATGGAAGTGCATAGGCTAGATATAGATCTATAGCGCTGGGCCGCTGTTTGAAGCTAGCTGGCCCGCCCCGGGCGGCAGCACGTATGCGTTTAATGTAACTGGCATGGATGCTGCACGCTGTTCTAAAGAATGCTTTGAATTACCTTTACTTATTGCTTAGTGAGTAGATAGGCCAATGGGTATGGCAATGGACGGTAACTTGAACAAGATGCTTCTAGTAGTCCCTCTGAAATTTGGATCATGATTTAGGACTCCAGCAACCTATTTTGGCCAGCGGGGGTATCCAACCTGCCATTATCCCAACTAGAATTTGCGTGCACTCGCCATACACTACCTAGATAGTATCGATACGTGTAATGCTTTCCCCCTCCTCAAAAAAAAACCCTCCTATCAAGGCATATGGACGCGCTCTCTTCTCGCGCTGGGCCTTGGCAATCCAGATTAATACGGGGCATACACGTTTATAGTTATAGCTCCGGAGGTCACCCACGGGCACGATACCCGCAAGTATTAACTGAATAATTGTTGCGTCAGCATTTTATGACACTTCCGATAGCTAGTGCTGACCCCTAGGTACAGGGGTCACTGCGACTACCTGATTTGGAAGTAGCGTCGAGACTACTATTTAGATTCCGATTTAACGGAGGCGAAAGGTACCTGAAAGTTCATATATAGTGTGGTTAATATACTGAGCCTTCTTGCCCTGTTCCTACGTCAAGTCTGGTACCGGTACCGGGACAACTGGGAAATAAGGCTCCTTGTCGGCTTTTCTAATAACAGAGCGCACTAATACTAATTGAATAATAGACATGGATCTGCTCAACATGAACGTCAACAGCCGGCAAAGAGTCATTCCCTGGTAATATGGAACTTTATCTGATTCTCGATTTGGCTCAATTGACTGCCTAGATTCTAGTCTGGATCTGATAAAGGGAAGGCCAAGGCTTGGCTGCATTGACGTCACAGGGATACCTAGATCCGATTGCATCATGGCATACGTATGGAGATCAACTGGTACCAGATCGGGGTATACAGGAACTTGTCCTGGTCCCTCCAAGGTAGGTACTGTAAATACGCCTGGTATGAGCATCTGGAAGGCTTTTGCGTTGCTCCTTCCATCACCATGACGTTGGCTTTGGCGATTCTTGTTTGTGGTTATTTGGTGCTAGGGTGTGGCTGTTTTGGGAGTATTCAATAACCAGACGAATGCGCAATCATGTACAGTCGCGACCATCAGGGTCAGTGGCGGTGACAGAAGCAGTTATGACGGAGTTGGTAGGAGCTGCCCGCTTGCAGTCTCAATCAAGAATTGCCAGTGGAGGGTCAATTGTGTGCATCCTAAATTCCGCTATGGGATACTCCAGTATATAACGTCCAGTTCAAACCTCTCTTCTCTTCACTACATCTACAACCCCAAGGACTCTACACACAAACCAATCACTACGAAGTAATTTCCTTTTACATTACTATACCTCAAGTGTTTATACTCAATTCATCATGAGTAATATCATCGGCAAGGTTAAGGACGCCATTACCGGCCACGACCGTACTACTGATACCACGGGAACTACTGGCACTCCACACCGTACTGCCAACTCTGGAGTCGGAACCACCACTGATACTTCAGCCACTGGAAGAACTGCTGGCCCTCACCGATCAGATGTTGCCAACAAGCTCGACCGTGAGTACTTCACTGCATTTGCTTATTTGAGGTTGAATGCTAACCGGAGTTGCTCTAGCCCGTGCCGACTCGGATAGAGATGGATCAAGACGAATTGGAGCCACAGGCACTACCGGAAAGGTTGTTGGTAGTGGAGGATATGGGTCACAGCATGAATCTACTAATTACGGACCACATAACACCAATTTGGCCAACAAGATTGATCGTAAGTATTTACCATTCTCCCAACTCGAGACCCAAAGATGCTAACATTGGGTATAGCTACCGTTGACTCTGACCTAGACGGTTCCCACCGAGCCACTGGTGGAGAAGGTTACACTTCCAGTGGTCCTGGTACTACTGGTCTAGGGCCTGGGACGCACCACACCACCAGTGGGCCTCACAACTCAGACACCTTGAACAAGATAGACCCAAGGGTTGATTCCGACCGTGATGGTTCGCGAAATCTAGGTGCTGCGACGTACGGTCCTGGTGCTCTCCACGGAAACACACATGATACTGGCTACTCTGGCTCTACCAGTGCTGGGACGCACCACACCACCAGTGGACCTCACAACTCAGACACCTTGAACAAGATAGACCCAAGGGTTGATTCCGACCGTGATGGTTCGCGAAATCTAGGTGCTACGACGTACGGTCCTGGTGCTCTCCACGGAAGCACACATGATACTGGCTACTCTGGCTCTACCAGTGCTGGGACCCACCACACCACAAGTGGACCTCACAACTCAGACACATTGAACAAGATAGACCCAAGGGTTGATTCCGACCGTGATGGTTCGCGGAATCTAGGTGCTACAACGTACGGTCCTGGTGCTCTCCACGGAAACACACATGATACTGGCTACTCTGGCTCTACCAGTGCTGGCCTACATGGCAGTGGTGTGGATCCTCGTGTTGACTCTGACCGCGATCACCGTGCTACTGGCACCTACGGGACAACCGGCGGTATCCTTGGGAGTGGCACTCACGGTGGCCCTGGTGTCACCACTGCGGGAACTACTCACGGTACCAAGTACGGAACTAGCCATGGAACTAATACTGGCACTACCCATGGCGTCGGGCACACTGGCCCAGCACGACACACTGCCGGCCCTCACAAGTCTGACGTGTTGAACAAGCTGGATCCCCGTGTTGACAGTGACCTTGACGGCTCGAAGACAGTTGGTGGGAATGAGACCTTTGATAGTTCTGGTACCCATTACGCGTAGGACACTTAACTCCTCTTACCAACATGAGTTTCCTTACTAATTTTCTTAGGACTCATTAGACAGAAGGATACTTCTGACGCGGCACAGGTGCCCCCAAGTTTGTTCCAGAGGGAGTATGGCAATGCCACAGGGAGGAGCAAGGGCGATGCTTTCTAATTACGGGTCATGATGTTTTCTATTAATGTAATGATTCCGTTTTATTGTGGGCTGAATGTGTTTTTGCGCAATGCGCATGGATACACAAAATATCATTTCGATGGATAGATATGGAATGATGATTTGTCAATAAAAATAAAGTTTGCAGTTATTTGTGCCAGCAGGGGGCAGAGGACATGCCAATAGTAGCTAATTGCAGTTTGAAATTGAATGGGATCTTCCTCCAACGCCGCTGTGTTACTTCGCATGATGAATATAAAAGTTCGTTCATAGATTACTAGTACGATGTAAAGTAAGTACACCAGAATCCTGGTTCTGTTTGGTATGAGACTGAAAGTCCAATGATCTACCTACCCTTCCACTATTGATTGACTGAGTATTTGACTTGTGGTTGGGCCAGGTCTGCATTATATTGCCAGTACTCACTAATAGTACTGTATCGGTGCCGCCTCATAGTCTAAGGCTCCCTTCGGGGGAAAGGCGTATAGACTTCCAAAAAAAGTACTGTATTGGTCTTATGGGTACTTGGTGGGTTTTCGATGTATTTATTTGGGGCGATCGTTACCCTCAACTAGGTACGCCAAGAAATCTGCCAAAGGAAAACGTTCAAAAAAGCAAAAGGAATGATTCCGTCGCCGGGAATTGAACCCGGGTTCTGAGAGCGCCCATGCGAAACGCAGGATGAGAGTCTCAAATGCTAGCCACTACACCACGACGGATGTTCTTGTTAATTTTTGCAACCTGATATCATATATGGGTGAACTTTTGATGCGACTGTCTCTATGCTGAGTCAACCTCCTGCGCCTACCGCCCTCACGATTCCACCGTTCTGATGGCTACTGTTGCTAACTCCCGACACTGAAGCGACTATTCTTTTGTCCTCTGGAGAGGCTAGAAGGCATTCAACAGTGGAAACAAAATGTCAGGCTCCAAGAGAGGATGGGATATCGAGAGAGGGCAACGTAGTACTGTACATAAGGGTTTTTATTTTATTTTTATTTATGGAATCATTAACTGTATTGAGCCTGTCTAGACTATGACGATGGACTGCCACTCCCAGGGGTTCCCCTCGCTCTTCCACTCAGGCCAGTCCCTGCCGTTACGTACATCCTTACAAAGGAAATCTCGCTACGCACTCGTACTTGCTCTCTCGCCCTGCCCTTCCCGTCGCCTATTCATGGGCATTACCTCAGATGATCTGCGTAAGCGGGAGGGTTGGTGCGGTGGACATACATACGGTAGGTATTCGAAAGCGGAGCGAGGCTTGGTTTGTCCCGCCACTATCGCCGGAACCGAACAATGTGTCGCTGGGGATTGATCGCTTTGAGGTACTTCAACCTGCGAACCCCAACGGAAATAGGGACAGGGCAGTTTAAGTACATACTTTGACCTAATTCCAAACCATTTATCGATGGAAGTAGCCTGCACAGAGTTCAAAATGGTACAGTATATAGAAGCCAAGCAAAGGGGTCACTACGGTATTTCTGGCTTTTTTTGAGTCTTTACGCCTTTCCCCCGAAGGGAGCCTTAAGCTATGAGGCGAGGTATTTCCGGCTTTTTTGAAGTCTGTAAGTCTTTCCCCCGAAGAGAGCCCCGTTCCAGGGTTTGGGTGTACCCACGGAACAACAAGCTGCATAAACGCCCTGCCTCCCGAACCAATGAAAATCCTGACCCCATACCCCATGAAGGAAATGGAAACGTACTCGCAATATACAAAAGAACAAAAGCAACATTTACCGATGGCCAGGGGCAATAGGTACTTGGAAGACAGGATGATTAGGAGTCCATGATGACCTAACAACCCTGAGCCGTTTAGTGGGTCTCAAGCATTCGTGATTACGAGTCAATTAATCTCGTCGCCACTGGGATTGCTCGGCACATTCAAAAACCTGTTGTGCAGTTCGGTTTACGTGGTCTTGCACAAAAATGAGGGTGTATTGCCGAATTTCTTGGACACGAAACAACCAACAGCGCTCTCAATGGGGAAGCGTTTCCACCGCCACAACCTAGATAGACTGAGTACGAGCCCTGAATGTTTAAACCAGGAGAAGGATTTAGTGTGTGAAATCTCACAGCAGAACCGTGGATATATAGACGCCACGCGCCACATAGCTTATATCCAAAACCGGTACCCTAATGTGAGTATATAGGTCCTCATAAAGTTGACATCATTCTAGCAATTCTTTTGTGATACATGATCATCATCTAGAGCAACTCAGTGAGATCCTACTACGAAAGGAGCACATCGCTGAATCCTGCACAAGCAGTTGAAAAAGGAAGACAAGACCAAAGGCTCAGACTAGGGAAAGGGCAAGGCTGATGCAAAGAAGACTGAGCCGATTCACCTGCGAAAGAGTACCTGGCATGGAATTATATTGCTAGGCAAGCTCAGCAGGTGGATGTTTTATAGCCAAGCGGAGTAGAGTGTTTGAATCTGCAAATCGTTTATATTAATTTGTTCTTGTCGACTACAATACACAACTTGTTTCTGCCCAGATTTCTGTTGAGTGGCTCTTTGCTTTGCGTGTGGTATTATGTATAATCGAAGGGGATTAAAAAAACGGTTTAGTCTACTCGTTCTCTTGATCTCGTGTTACTGTTTCGTTTTATATGCTGTACCTCTAACGCAATGCCTCTGATGACGCTGGGTCCTACATACGATCCACACACCCACACCATCACCACCATGTTGGGTGTACCTGTGATTTGAAAACCCACGATCCCTGTCGAGAGAAATTACCCTGCTGTAACCTCGAGAAGAAGCTAGGTATTACCCCCCCCCCCCCAACATACGGTACATACATACTCTACATATGGTACTTGGAACACAACGGCAGGGGGGAGGGAATTCATAGCCAATTTTTGAACAATATTTTCTGTTCTAAGTACAGTACAAATGGAACGATACTAGTAATACAACTTATTCAACGCATCCATATCCTTCGCATGCTTAACTACCAACTCGTCCGCCTCGGGCTTATTATCCAAATAAATCGTAAATCCATCATCATGATTCCTCCCATACGAATAGCCATTAAACCCAAACTGCCAGTACAGTGTACCCGCCAACTTCTCCTTCACCGCTGTCCTCTGCCACTCTCCAACAACAGGAATTCTATACTCGGTTGTATTCTTCCCAAGGTACTCCAGTCTCTTTTCAGGGCTAAGCCATCCGTATTCCTCAAAGACTACAGGCTTCCCGATTTTTTTTTGCGCAGTGGCGTGGTCTTTAATCCACTGAGTCCCCCAGGCGGGAGTCTTACTCCACCAGTCGGGGTAGAGATGGAAGGTGCCGTAGTCAATGTTGTGGAGGGAGAGTTCACCGTAGAAGTCTCCTCCGTCGGAGGAGGAGTAAGCCCAGTCGTCAGTGCGGTTCGGAAAATTGAATTCACCTATTCGGTTAGAGTTGTTAATCAAATATTTAAACATGATGTAAGGGTTGTTGTACCTTCACTACCAGTTGATACCAAGTGGTAAGGATCAAGTTTCTTGATATAGGCGCTGATATCCTTGATCCAAGCAACCATACGCTTGTAGTCACAATCGGCAGAGCGCGGAAGGTTGCGGACACGGTCAGCACCACATCTGGGCTCGTTGGCCAATTGCCATGCCATGATGGCTGGGGAGTGCTTGTATCGATTGATGAATACCTTGAGGTATTTCTTGTAGGCGTTAACAATCTTAGGGATGTGGTAGAAGTCGTCGTGGTATTTTCCACCAAGGTTGACAGTGTAGACGTCCATCCCACCATAATCTGCCCACTGTACAAAGCCTACTCATCAGCTCAACTCACCAAGCGCAGCCATAGATAGGTAGCTACATACGTTGTTGGTCAAGGCAACCACGAGCTTGATGCCAGTCTTCTCAGCCGCCCTAACGACCTTGTCGAATGCTTGAAGACCAGTTGGGCCGTAGTTGATAGTTGGCTTGCCATTATCCCAGCTCTGGAAGCAGACCTCCGATGAGCCAGCACCACCACCGTACTTTGGGAGACCCTCTGGGTTAAATGTAGCGTTCTTGTCGCAGAAACCCATTGTCCGGAAGACCTTCAATCCAGCCTTTGTCGCTGCCTTCATACCAAGTTCGACATCGGTTTCATTCTACAAATTTCGTTAGTATGTTGTAGTGTTGGGGGTTTGGGCTTCTTTACGTTACCAAACGGGAAATAATAAGCATTGGCCCCCGCAAAGTAGAAGTCCTTGCCACCAAGCTGGAACTTTGTACCCTTTGTTGTGACAAATCCCTTAGGAGTACGGGCATCAACACCAACCAGGCCAGAGGCCAATGCCAACAAACCAATGAAAGTCGACTGAACAAGCATTGCCAAAGGGTATGTGCAATGCAGGAACCGAAGTGAAGGATTGAACGAACCGTGTTGGCGGAAGAGGCTGGCAGAGAGGCATTGTTCTCGGTTTATATCCATCTTCGAGGCACCCCCAAAGCTTCTTACGGTTCCTGCATAGTGACCCTGGGGATGCCACCACAAAACTGCACTGAAATTCCAATATTAATATCTAAACCCGGGTAGGCGGGTATATATTGCGAAGTTGCAAAAACAGACCCCCGGCAAGACCAGGTACCTTAAAAGTTGGCTGCATATACTGTAGCTGTATAGTCTCTTTCAGTAGGTTCGGTCGGTAAGGTCGATGGCCTGTTACATGCTCATCTGGGATCTGGAAGGATGCAAATTAATCGCTTCTCGGTACCCGCATCACCAGTAATATGCTTCATTGATAGCGTGTTTTGGCAACCGAAACTGTACCTACATCCGCTAAAAATATTGCACCCCTCTGCAGTCAATCCGGGAGCTCAAATTAAGAGTTAGAAGTTAGATCTCACATGAGCTCGGTAGAGTATCATAATGTGCTTACAATAAGTACCCATTTTGATGCGTAATTGCGCTCTGTGAGACTGCGCTCTGGCCATGAAATGTTTGAAACCTTACCTGGTGCAGTGTAGTAGTGTAGTACGAGTGCAGGGTAGCGATGCCGGAAGAGGTACGGCACGCCCTGGGGATACTTCCGCAACCATGGAAAATTGCCCAGAGCAGATGTTATATACCCACGGCCAGTCAGGGGTGGAACTCTCGAAGAAATATGTAGGTTAAATCACCGTAGAGGCAAGACCGCATGTCACCCCTTCCACATTTGCTGCCCCTAGCAGAGCGTGAGATAAAAACCAAAGTCAGAGTTGAATCACAAAAGGACACGACATTCCCAAATGAAGGGTCGCTCATTAACTTACTATTGAGCTACAATCGGACATTTTGTTGTACGGATACATCAAGTATATCGTGAACTTGCAATGGTGTTATTTTGAGTAATATTGCTTAGAGCTGCCGCTGCTCATGACAACACTTATAATACTTTGAATATGTATGTTCGGCGACTTAAACTATGACAAGATTAGCAGATCTATCCATGGCGATCTCAAATAGTCACCCCAATGCAAGTCTCCAATCAAATATAAAAATATTAAGCCTATCGTCAACCCGGAAGTCGCCATAAACGCCCGCCTATACTCTGAACCTCCCACGGGTTTGAACAGGGGTTGTTTGATTTCTTCGGTGGGATCCGTCAAACAATCTCAGATACGAATGCGTTCACATCCCCCCAAAGTTTGAGTGGGTCTCTTGTATGAGTTTCCATAGATCCTTGGATATTACAGAGCCCCAAATATTACCCAATACCTCTGAAAAGGGGCGTCACAAGAAGTAGTGGATCTGTATCTCATAAACTATCACCACAGCAGCAGAAGTCTCGTAATTCCTTTCGGGCTCGACTCGCGGGGGCTCTTCAGGGTAACCTCATTACAGTACTTCATGTTGGTCCTTGAGTCTGTAAATTGGACAAGGTTAGCAAATTTTGGAGGTGGTGTAAATGTATGTGGTCTGGCCAGAGCTGGTTGCGTTTAGCAGTTTCCCCCACCTCCTGAGATTCCATTGCCCTATCTGCCCCTGCTTTCCGATTCACGAATAGTCAAGCGGCCACACACTTTTTGAAATTCTTTCTTAATAACTCATTGCTTGTGTGCGCCCCTATTGAGAGGGGTATGGAGAGCCGCCTGGAATTCCAGATGGATTCAAGGGAGGGCAAGCTAATCTGCTGACCTACACAATACAAGGGAAAGTCGTTAGGTACATGTTCTTGTCCAACGGCCTCCACCTCCAGCTCCCTCCGCTTGGCGCCTGGTTCCTTTGTTTGAGGGAAAATCAGTACTCGTATTCATAAAATATAGTATATGACGAGGGAATGCATCCCCGGGTGGGTATTGGCTGTATTGTCCAACCTCCGGGCCGTTCCAGCCCCGTATCTACATACAAGGCCAGGTACTCCCTCAAAATTTCGCAACCAAAACACCAAACTTCCAGCGCAGGTAGATTAACCTCTCCTCCAACGCTTCGGGTGGGAGCAGCCTGTGCACTCTCCCATCCTCATAACCTACTTGCATAACCCCCTCCCTCCCTGAGGTACTCGCCGACTTGTCATACAATCCAAGCTACCCCTGTACCCTTTCGGAGCTCATGCAATTACCTCTTTTTATTTTTGAGAATTATTACTCGCATTCAGTCTAACTACAGCCGTAGGCTGTCAGAGCCAACAGGACTCAAAGGCAAGCGTAACAGTTATGACTATCATTGCTTGAGAGATTCCACGAGTTGTTTCCCCAGTGTGTTGACCAAGCTCGGAATCTGGGCCCCTTCCTGCTCTCGAGGGGTTCCCGTTCATAGCTCTCCCGATGCCAGCACTGTTGGGCATGGTGCCCATGCTTCCCACAGAAACCGCAGTGTGCCATTGGGGTATCCGGAAGTCAATGAGTATGGAGCATGCGGAGTTGGAAACTCATTGGAAGGCACACCAAGCTAGTATGGCGGAATATTAGAGCATAAGGAAGTACAAAAAATAGGGAAGGCTAGGAATAAGGAGCAGAGTAAAGAGATAGATGGGCGGTGTTACTTGAGGGAAATGGCAGTAAAGAAGGGAAAGCCGGAAAGGATTGTAGATAAAGGGATAGATGAGTGGGGAGAGTAACATATAAATAGTAAAAAAAAAATGAGTTATGGAAATTATTCATCAGTGCAAAAACCCCCGTAATCCAGAGAGAGAGTAGTGGAGTGGCAAGACAGTACTAAGACTGAAGACATGATATAGAAACATAATTTATTTGTCTAGAACGGAAGCTATTGTCATGCGGGATATAGAAGGACTTGGAGTTAAAGGTTGAGATGATAGTGGTAAAGTCGGGGATGCGATGGTAAGAGAGTAGGTAATGATTGCATACTTGCATCACATTAGGGCTTCAATGAAATGAGCTGTTGACTGAACGTTGAAACCGAGATGTGAAGGAATGTAGCCTTCTATGTAGAGGAGACTGAGGAGGGTTGTAGATTTCCGTGATCCCTAATGAATTCAAAGGGTCTGGTGTAGTAAACAAATCACGGGTACGTTCTGGTGCATAGGTTGGTATCTGAATAAGAATATAACACCCTTGACGATTCACTATATCCACTTGTGTTTCTGCATTTGCTTTAGGCAGGACATGAAGGGTACTTATTTTTAAAGCTGATCTTCCACCAACAGGTCCTTTAAAAGTTGAGGGTTCTCGATTAGTTTGATGCATTTAAGTATCTCTGTTACGGTCCTCGAAAAGCTCATGAGGTGGGTTATCAGCTAAATATAACTAATTCCGAATTCAGTCCTCATGAGTGCATTAGGGGTGGAATTCACGATGCGGCGAGACTGCTCATTGGTGTAAGAATCTGGGTCAAGTTAATGTGTTTGCCCATACCTACTCGAGCCAAGGTACTTCAAGTCGAGGGGTTTCATTTCTGCAACAATCCTTAGTAGCTTTCTGATCAACTGGTCCCGACCAGTCACCATTCTATAGCTGTGGTATACTAGCAATATTATATCGGCTACTATCAAGGTTATACAAGGTCCCTCAAACTTACCTAGGTACTTCCCTATTTGGGTAGGGGGTGTTTCCTCTTGAGGTTTAGGCTGACGGACCGTTTACTCCGCCACACTGATGAATGTCGAGGCGGGCTAGGCCGGCCACAAAGACGGCTGGAAACGGTCTGGACGGTGTATGGCTCAGCCAAGGCCTCGCCCAAATAACCAGGCCGCGCGAGTCTTGGACTGGACTGGCCTGGACCGGCCTGGACCGCCTGCGCTCGGGATGTCTTTAACACAATGATAAGCAACGTGCCAACACCGAATTTTAACACAATGATAGGCCGCTACATATCAACGTGCCCACACCGAATTATTAACACAATGATAGGTCGACACATTTTACATACATGTATGTATACATCGGACCTACAGTGCCAGTAGACCGCCTGGGCCAGCCACCCAATCCTCGGCCGTGCCACTCCAGGCTGTTTCAGGCCAGCACGGACCCCGACCCGTTGAAAATACTGTTGGGAAATAGGCCTGGGCACGAGACGTACAGAGACAAGACAGGGCCTGGTCTCGAGACGTCTCGAGACCAGAAAAGTCTCGTAAAAGTCTCGTAAGTCTCGAGACTTTTGTAGGCTGTCACACTGTTTCACACTGTCTCACACACAGATAT
>Ga0307514_10001254_pt1 | contig 33288 bp, 35 predicted proteins | sample 16_EM_MG_FD_203088 | JGI IMG/M metagenome (GOLD analysis project Ga0307514, IMG submission 203088) | Populus trichocarpa ectomycorrhiza microbial communities from riparian zone in the Pacific Northwest, United States - 16_EM | ecosystem: Host-associated > Plants > Roots > Unclassified | place... | reverse complement strand
ACGGCCGACATTCCGTCCGTCTTGAGGAAGGACGGAGACGGACGGCCTTGGCGCCGTCCGTCCGTCCTGGAGAAATCTCGGACGGACTGCCGGGGACGGCCGTCGGACGGGACGGTTGAGAACACTGCGTTTGATCCTACATGTAACTTGAAGTAAGTGGAGAAAGGTACAGACGTGCCCAAGTTCTAGGGCTTTGGCTGGCTGGCCACACAGGTGAATATCGTTCCGACCGCATAGAGCTTTGGTATTTCCATTCGTATTCATTCGCTTCTTCTATCCAAATCACATTTTCACCACAAATAATATTCAGGCAGCCCGCCGTTTCGCGGTATAATTGCTCATTCCTTCAGGCTTCCAGCCCAGACTGCATATGGACCATTTTATCTTCGGGCACCCAGCCGCTGCATTCAGGCACATCCATGGTTTGGAGTTCGTACTGACCGCATCTTCGTATCCCGAAAACGTATCCTAAAACTACAGGCATCTATATCGGGCCCTAGGTATTGAAATCTCGCACCGGGACGGACTAGGCCTCCGAAACGCACGCCCTGGACTGCTGGGAAGACTGAGGTAAACTTCATAGTAACTTGGCTTCCCTATAGTTCGTTCCGTCCTGGCAAAAGTTAGCCCTGGCCCTACGATCATTTTCCGGGTACCGATAGAAGGACAACTTCAGACTAGGCCTCCGGAGCTCTGGACGGCGAGATTGCTGAGTCCTACACTCCATCTTACACGCTGCACTTGGGCTATACTCTATAAATGAAAGAATTACATTTAAATAAGTCACTCTAATCGTAATTGTATCTCCTGATTCTCCTCTGCTCTTATCTGCAAGACAGTGTGCCAGTGAATCTCGTGCAGAATGGCGATGCAGACGCTAAAGGGGGGGCGGAGAAACCGGAGGTCTGTGGAAGAAGCGATTGCCGGTTGATGATTCGGAGAAAGGCTGATTCGAGTTCTCGGTGACACAGATTGGGGCTTGAGACAAAAGTGGGCGCTTACGCCTGCCCACAACCTGTTTGAAGGTGGGAGCACAGCGATACCGTTACCGGGCTGTCCGAGACCTGTATTCGTAACGCCTCGGTTCAACTCGAGGGGAGAGTAGCAGCCTGGCAACTTGAAGTACTATTGTTAGCATTTGTCTTGTAGGGGTAACACTAGCATGCAAGTAATAGGGCAAGCAAGGGGTTACAAAGTTCAGATTTGTATACAGTGTTGATATAAACGACTCTGAATGTAAAGCGTAGGTGTTGGTGTTGTCATTCGTTTTGGTGTTTGGGCGGGGAATAGGTGTGGCTGAATGACTTACAATACACAAATCAAAACTCGGGAGCAGGTTTTGGAGTACAGAACACAACCAGAAAGCTTATGGAGCCGTTTTCGTAGCCTGTTCCATCTTCAATATTCAACACCAACTTGTTGAGGGTATAATATTACCCCACTACAAATAACTAGGTGGGAGATTTACAATAGATTTATACAGGCCATCATATGTACAACATTTCCTTGGCTTGTAACATGACATGACAATTACTTTATAATTGAGAAGGATGCCAACTGGCATATAATGGTCTGAATGGTAGTATACATTGGCAGGTGGTTTCCTTGTTTCACCTTCTGTGTTCCAATTGCCATGTATTACTTCTTCTAATAAACATTCTCAATTTTTGTGGAAAAAGTTTAATTGACCAACCTTAGTAGCATACAGGGATGGTGGGGACAGTGGTCTCTCTCATTACTTGTTTTTCTGTTATGGGACTGCAGTGAATTTGGTTATATATGCATTATTTTTTCCATTGATCAGCAGGGACAACAGATAGCAGGTGGGAGCTACACCACCTAACTAGCTAGCCCAGATATAGAAGTGATTTATATTCAGTCATACTCTAGTTAGAGTGAATATAGTATGAATAAACCCAAATTAACAAAATCTTTATTTGCTCTAAGCTATACAAACTGCAGTAGTCTCTTGTAGCTGTTACATCACTAGATAAAAGAGTATATTATATAGTGATTTTACATAATATGGGTAACATACCTGATATACAATGCATAATAATTGTTGTTGACTTTGCCCAGCATGTTGGGTGTGTTAGAAAAAAGAAGTACACTCAGGGTGATAATGAAAGTGATTGTGTGCAATCTTGAATGATCTACTTTACATGATTTGGAGGATAGTGGTTTTAGTAATGGCTGCATAAGCGCTTATACAGTCTTGGAACAACTAATAGCCAGCTGCCAAATTAAGTAGTTGCTGTAATGTTCCCAGAAACTATACATGATATAACTTTGATTGCATTGAAAGCTATTGTTATCTGGGAAGATTTTTGCATACAGTCGCTATCATGCAGTTTGTAACACCGGGAGATCCACCCTAAGTTCTAATCAATAAAAGCCCTTAATGACTTTTGGACTAATAAACAGAAGAATGATTTAAGCTTCACTCAGGATGCGAATAAAGATTACACCCCAAGGTAACAAGGCAACTGTTTGGTTCTCTGCATGCGAAAGATAGTATCGACTTAAGAGTATCATCTTACACTATCAATATACTGGAGCACACGATTCAGGAGTATCCTACCGAGAAGATCTTCTGAACTAACATGCTATGGTGTTCGTCCTCAGACTCCCTTCGGACTCAAGACTATCGGCCCAGCAACCGGCACGTATACACAAGGAACAACTGTTCTCAAGTACGACGACTTCAAGTATCGACTTCTCGTATAAGAAACTGCAATGTAGTTTCTCCTCAGCAGAAGGAGTAGTGCCGACTCAAGAGTATCCTTGAGACCACCACACTAGTTGGCTGGTTCTTCGGACTCTGAAGTATCGTCTTGCCCTCTTCCAGATCAATGACTTGCTTCGACGAAGGAAGTAAGAATAACCAAGTATAAAGAGTGATAGGTTTATCTGTGATATAGAACTGAACAGGAACGTACCACTCTGCACTTCAAAGGAGAAGTATCCTTGTTGACTTCAATACAGAATGAATAATTAATACATGGGAATAAAGTTAAGGCTTAACCTCCAGGCCGAGATGGTCAATAGATATCCGTGGATATATCTCAAAGTAGCTTTTATATTCCATAGACTTGATGTCGATGTCCTTCCTCCATGTCGGTATCAGTGATGTATATCAGATGATCCACACCAATAACGATTCTCAGACTGCCAAAGCCTGTTTCGGAGTGTTCATTCGCAACTGCCTTTGTTATCATTGCTTCTACCATTGATGGTCAAGTTCTAAAACTCATGAGTGCTAACTACGTCATCAAGGTAATGAGCTCGTATTGCGACACTGTTGCTATTAGCAATGTCTCGTATTGTTGCGAGTTTATCTGAAGCCAATTATCAACAAATAGGTTCATGTCAGCAAGAGCCAGTGAGAGAGCCCTCTCATATACCCAGCGGGTACATAACGGTTTAATGATTGTGGCAAATGATAGAACCCTTAATTTGACTACGCTTTATCGTAGCCAAATATACAGTAATCTGCAACTGGGCTGTTTTGCCATATATCGAACGGAGAGTATCTCGCCCCACTCAGGGCATATGTGGTACTACCCATTCGCCCCAGACCCAGAAGGTGTGGTCGAAATAAAGGTTGATTCGTATAAGTCCATTCCGTCGACTGGGCTCCGATATATCACTCTTTAGTTCTTAACTAATATTATGTATAACCCTGCATATCTCGAGATGTCTTAACGGTTCGATGTTGACGACACCTCATCACTCGTGGACTGATCCAATGGAGTACGAGAGGATAGTTGTTTGTTCAGCATCTAGGAATAAGGTTTCCTGCCGATAAAGAATAGCCATTGACAATAGATATCATACGACCAATACGGATTTGAAAATAATGCATATCTTATTTGCGCCCGCCTCGATTGCTGTCATTGGTCTATTGACATGAAGGTAGGGTAATGACGATATTACCAATAGGTGAACAGATCCGGAAGGTTGATCCAACAAGGAAATCCGAGTGATAATTCATGAGTTCAGATTGAGTATCCATATTCGGATGATTGAGTGATCCTATATGATCCTGGAAGTATACCTGTAACAACAAAGGCATAACACAGTGAGAGTTGTAGAAAGCAAATGTCAATTTGAGATCAACAGTCTCAGACCAGCATTGGGAATATATATATTGATATCAGCAAAGTTTATTTTTATCTGTGTGAGTGTCTGGCAGCCTCTCAGAGTTGTTGGACCAGAATCCCACAGTGGTCATATTCCAAAGCTAACTGGACTGATGCATTGTACTTCAAATGCACCTGGGAGTATCTGTGAGCGCCAGAAACACGCTAGGAATTGCCAACAACGGGCCGGAGATCACTGGACATCACCAGCACACTGTCTGGATGCACCTCAAGTCACAGTAGTACAGTGTGGAAATAACATAATCATCTTTGCGAACACTGCTGGTGCACCGGGAAACCGTAGCTACTACTAATCATTTAACAATTCTTAAATCTCATGCATTCAGTTTGTACTCTCATCTATTTCTCTATGTATCTATATATCTATATAGCAATCTATATAAACATAGCAAATATGAACTGGCTGCAGTCTGTGGCTGAGAGTAATTAAAGGTGCGACTAATGATTATAATTGAGTGAATTGTGAGATGCACTTGGAGCCCATGATTGAGCGACTTGGGAGATGTACATCAAGGCCATGATAGTGTAAATGTGGAGGCCGTCATCGATTGAACTTAGGGATGCACTCTGAGGGCATAAACAACCAACTTTGAAAATGTACTTGGAGGCCATAATTGTACACACTTGGAGGTGGCAATCAAGTGAGTTTGGTTAAACACTTTGACACCATCATTGTGCAAGTATGGTTATACACTTGGAAGCCATGATCAGGTCAAGTCAGAGGTACACTCTGAGGCAGTGATTAAACAGGATGCAACATGAATTATAAAGGCTATGATTGAGCGAGATTGAAGGAGAACTTGACAGTGGTCGATCGGAGATGCGCCAGCAGTTGACAAGACTGAATTGATCAGTTAGGGAACTGTCAGCCATGGGTGTGTGACTATGTGACTTCACCTGTGAGCTCTGATGGAGAGCTGGCTGGTGGCAGTTAAACTTGCAGGGAAGTATACTGGAAACTGAAGCTACATTCAAAGGTGAATTTATAATTGTAAGAATGATGGAAAGACAGCGAATCTTAGGTGTATGCTGTACTCACTGTATGCTGTACTTGGTGTATAATGAACTTACTATTAAAACATGATCATGGGATGGAGAGATGGAGAGTGGTGAATTAACGTTGTATGCTGCAATGATGGTAGAGTAGTGTAACAAAGAATGAGAGAGGGTGGATAAAGATGGGAACAGTATGTAGAATACCAGCGGATATGAGAAACTAGGAGTATGATATGCCTGATTGGATTGAGAAAACCTTGGATTGGAGTTAATACATGCTGGAGCGGGAGTCATACCTTCTTTATCAGGAATAGTAAATTGATTCACATAAGAAATTCCCTTCAGTCCCAGTTTCTAATGATGATTTTTCAACTCCTCTCATCCCTCACTGTCTCATCCTGAACTCAACCATCATCCAACAACACCAAGTCAAGTCAGCCATCCCATGTAAAGGCACGTACGCCTGCGCTTGGCTACGTAGGCATATGTATGGTAACTGAGTGGATCATGGTTGCACACGTGAACTCGAGTGATTGTAGGTGTAGATGTATAGGTAAGAGTATCGCTAGAGATTTAAGGCTCGTGGCGAGCCGACTATACAAAACAGTGGTTACCTGGCCCTGGACACGTCACGTGCGGCCATGCTGTTATATCCCAATCTTGCCATGCCAGGATCCGAAGTTGACACTGGATGTAGTATACACCAAGTTCAGCATTTGCAGAGTACCGTATAAGTAGAGTAGAATATACACTGAGGTCCACATATGCTGAGCTCTGCTTACACAGAGTACTGCCTTCAACACGTGCTGTATCATTCCATACTCGACTGCCTCCAGCTCCCAGGCAGTCCCTTATCTGATATCTCTTGGTGGACTTTGTTGGACTTAATTCTCTAAATTCTCACAATTACAAGTTGACTAATGGATATAGTCTCACCTCTTGTCAGGCCTCCGGCATGATCTACCGCCTCCAGATCGACAGCCTCGAAATGCTCCTCTAACTTGAGATCATCAAGCCCTGCAAGTGCATCTCCAACCTCACTCAATCGTGGACTCCAAGTACATCTCCAAACCTGTCTGAATATGATATCCAGATGAATATCTGGGTTGACTCGATTTCAGCCTCCTAGTACATATTTACACTCACTCCATCATGTCATTAACCTCACAGAATCATGTGCTTCAACTGAATGTCCAAACTCAGTGTAGTATAACTTCAAAGTTGCAACACTGAATTCAATTAATACTGGCCTAGAAGTGCATCTCCATACTAACTTGATCATAGCCTCAAGGTTTGCACGATCGAGGCCACCAAACTTGCGCACTGGTCGCCACAAGGTCCACCTATGAGGTTCACCACCAAAATGTACATTTGTCTGGACGTCCCACACACAGATCCCACCCACTCCTGTCACCCTCAGTGGTACTTCTATTTCTTTCCAGCTGCTGCCAGGCCCTCTTGGAGTTTTCAAAAGTGCTATCAGGCTGTGCAAGAGAATTCTCAGGTGCTCCTGAAACCACCTGGAGTGGTTGAGGTGCATTCAGGATGTTACGAGATTTGACTAATTAGGATAGTCAAATTTCGGTGCTGTGGAGACCTGTGTGCATGTCAATGGGAGACGTAGAGAGCCGCTGCGACCACTGCACAGCTCTGTGGGAGACTGACTGCAGTATACGAAAAGGAGGGGTTCTTAGTGATTCATATGTACAGAGCATTTCGTTTATCATATTTCTTATTGTTACAATTACCCGATTTACTACCTCATACTATGTCATGCATTATACGACAATCTCTAGATATATATAAATATGGTCAATCTGACCAAAGATAGTAGTCAAGCATAATCGGAGCACTACCTGGAGACCCCCATCGAGAGCACCTAGTCATGCAGCAGATCCAGGCCTTTGTGGTAATCCAACGGAGCTGGAAGGGAGAGAGCCTACAATACACATTCCGCCACAGCTCTCGCGATATCCAAACAGAATGTAAGAGAAAGAACTGTTGTAGTCAGAGGCGCGTAGGAGGTTTGTGACCAGGTATGATACAATCTGACCATGAAAATCCATGTAATTTGGTGGATCCCCCGGATCGTGGAAAGAACAAATAAGACCAATCGTTGTGTTACGCCTTTGTTATTACAGGTATACATCTGGGATCATACAAGATCACTTGACAATCAAAATATGGATACGTAATCCAAAGTCATGAATTGTCACTCGGATTTCCTAATTGGATCAACCTTCTGGATTTGTTCATCGATTGGTAATATGTCCATTATCCTACCTTAATACCAATAAAACCAACAACAGCAATCAAGCTGAGTGCAGATCAGAACTGTATCATCTTTAGATTGGTTCTGGTCGTATGATCTCTATTCTCAATGGTATATTCCTTATCAGTAGGAAACCTTATTCCTAGTCGCTAAACAATGACACTTCTGTCATGCTCCTGTGGTTCATTCCTTATGAGATAAGATGTTGTCCATATCAAATCACCACTGCATATCGTGATATGCAGAGTAATATATGAGATTAGTTAGTAACCAATTATTGATATATCAGAGTCCTGTTAACCGAGTGAACTTATATGAATCAACCCTCATTTCGAGCACACCTTCTTGGTCTGGGGCAAATGGAAATTACGATTTATATGTCCTGTGTGGCGCGGGACACACTCCATTCAATATATCGCAAAACAACTGAGTTGCAGAACACTGTATATTTGGCTTCGATGAAGTGTGATTAAATTAAGGGTTCTGTCGTTTGCCTCAATAATGAGGCTGTTATGTACACGGTGGGTATATGAGAGGGTACTCTCACTGGCTCTCGGTGACACGAACCTATTGATTGATCCTTGGCTTTCGATGAGCTCGTATCTGTATGAGGTTTGGCTAATAGTAATTGTATCGCAATATGTGATCATCACCTTGTTGACTTAGTAAATGCTCATGGGAGTTAGAACTCGACCATCAATGGTAGTAGACAAGGATGATAAGGCAGTTAGGTATGTGAACCCTGAAATAGGCTTTGGCAGTCTTAGAATTGTTAAGTGTGTGGATCGTCTGATATACATCATCGATACCAACATGGAGGAAGGACATCTATAATCTACTATGGAATATAAAATCTACTTTAAGATTGATCTACAGATACCTATCGACCTTCTCGACCTGAAGGTGAAGTCTTAACTTTATTGCTGTGTATTATCTATTAGTTCTTATTAAATTCAATGAGGATGCTTCTCTCTTGAAGTCCAGAGTGGTAAGTTCCTCTTCAGATTAATTTCACTGTTAAACCCATCACTCTGTACACTTGGTTTTTCTTAGTACATTCGCCAAAGCAAGTCATTGATCGGGAAGATAGCAAGACTATACATTAGAGTCAGAATGAGGTCTGAAGAACCGGCCCGATAACATGGTCGTTTAAAGGATTCCTTTCCCAGGATACTCCTGAGCCGGCACTACTCCTTCTCGTGAGGCGAAACTACTTTGCTCGTTCTTGGGTGACACGTCAATACTTGGAGTCGTTGTACTTCAGGACAGTCCGTCCTTGGGTAGATGTGCCTGTTGCTGGGCCCATACTCTTAAGTCTCAAGGGAGTCTGAGCGCTGGCATGATAGTGGGTCGGTTCAGGGGATTTTCTGAGTGGGATACTTTTGAATCATGTGCTCCAGTATAATGATGGCATAAGAAGATATACTGAAGTCGATACTAGCTTTTGCGAGCAGAGAACGGAACCGATACCTTCTGTTCTTGGGTGGTAATCCTTATTCGTATCAGGAGTGAAGCTGAAATTGTTCTTCTGTTGATCAGTTCGGAATTGATTAGTGGCTTTTCTTGATTACGACTTACGGTGGATCTCCCGGTGGTACAAGTTGGGAAATATACAGTGTGTATTTTTGTTGTATGATAAGATGAGATGAACATAGGATGATGCATATCTACCTCATAGTCTCCCGAATATATACTCCCAGTTGCTCCGTCCTCGTCCATTACCTGTCTATCTCTGCTCACTAGCTGGTGATGCTGAAGAATGTCGATGAACACCATGATCGAGTGAGTGAAGAGATTTACTTGTAGGCTGCAATTAAGTGCACTGTGAGATGCACTTGGGGGCTGTAATCATGTGAGTTCGGAAATCCAGTTGGAGGCCATGAATCAGTGGGTTGAGATACACACTCTGAGGCTGTGATTTACTGAGTTTGGAGAAGCACCCGCAGGACGAGAGCGAGGGAACTCACAGATGCACTTCGCCTCTGTAACCTAGTGTCATTGAAGGAGTACATGAAAATGGTCGATTTGGAGAGAGGGGCGATGGCAGCTGAGACTGAATTCATTGGTTAACTTGGAATTGTGGGAATGTAGATAGTGGAGTACAGCAACATCCGCTGAACGATGGGAAACTGGCTTGGTGGGGAAACTGCCGATCTTGGGATGATGCTGTACTCGGGGTGTAATGTACTTGGTGTCAAGTCATGATCAGGGCATACAGATATGGAGCCGGTTGACATAAGTTCGAGTTCTAAGCTGATGTTAGAGTTCAGTACAAGAAGGCGAGAGATATGAGGAGATGGGGGAAATCATCAGGAGCAACTGTCAAATATGAGAATGTCATGTGCATGTCGATTATCTATCACTGATACAGCTCGTACGAGTCCAGAACCGGTGTGTGCTGACACCTAAGGGAAGTCTTCTAGACCTAATTAGGCAGGTTGTCCTCCCGACATCTCCTATCCCCTCTTATCCTCCATCTTGTTTTCATCTTTATCCCCATCTGTGTCTGTCTTGTCCACAACTCCACTATCATCGCAAGAAGACAAAGTTAAGTCATCCCTGTCCATCTCTCCATGGCATCATCCTGAGTCAACACCGAGTGCAGCATATACCCAGTGCAGCATACACCCGGTGCACCATACATCGAGTACACCATACACCTAATATTGGCAGTTGACTCTTTAATCTTACAATTTCAAGTTGACCCCTGAATGGAGCTTCAGCTTTCAGCGTACTCCCTTACAGGTCAACCACCACTACCCAGTTCTCCATAAGAGCTTCAAAGATAAAGTCTCCTTGTCACAGTCCCACGGTTTCCAGTTAAGTAACCAATGAATAGAGTCTTAGCACCAGGTGCACCTCCCCTTGACTGTCGCTGAATGAACTACCACCATATCTTCATCTAATCTTGATTGATCACACCATCAGTGTGCATCCCTGAGTTCGCTCGATTCCGGCCCCCAAGTGCATGACTAATCTCGCTCACTCACAGTCTCCCAGTGCATCTCCGAGTTCATTCAGTCTCGCTCTCCAATTGCATGTCCATACTCTCTTGATCGCGGCATCCAAGTGCAGCTCTCTGTTCACTCGATCTCGGCCTCCAAGTCTATTTAGAAAACCGGTCGATAACTGCTGCCCAGTGAATCTATCGCTTTACGCAATCTCGGTCTCCAATTGCATGTACAAACACGCTTAGTCACAGGCTCAGGGTGTACCTCAGAGTTCACTACTTTCGTCATCTACTGGCACACCATGAGTTGCTGTCAAGCACCTCCGGCAGGCAGTCCAGATATTCCGTGTGTAGATGAGTAGCTCTATAGATAAATAAATACATAGGTGAGAATCCAAACTGAATACATCAGTTTTAAAAATTATTGAATAATAAGTGGTAGCTATAATTTCCAGGTGCACACCAGCAGCATTCCCAAAGATTATGTTTTGCTCAGACTACTCAACAGTGGCTCAACTTGCTTACAGGCTTGTGGTCGGCGCTCCTAGGCTTGGTGCCGGCGCTTCCAGGAGAATCTAGGCTTATGGTTGGCACTTCGAGACTTGTTGCCTGCGCTCCCAGGTGCCTCCAGGTGCCCCGGAAGGCCACTACATAAGAGCAGTCAACTCTGCGATTTGACCACCATGGGATTCTGGTCCAACAACTCTCAGAAACTCCCACAGGCTCCCAGTGACCAAAATTCACTTTGCTGATGTTGCTTGATTATTGCCTCCAAGTGCATGTGCAAACTCACCATATTGCCACCGGCAAAATGATCTTGAAGTTCATACCATCACGATCAGGTGGAATGGTAGAGATTTGACAACCTCTGGAAGTGATTGCTCAGAAACAGTGGCTCTGGTTGGAGAAGTATATGAACAGGGTGACCGGATGACATGGGGTACCCGGCTGTGAGAAGCAACAAAAATTGTGGAGATGTACAAAGGCTCAGCAACAGTGGGTGAGAAACCACATGAATGAGGAGTATCTATTAGATCTCGGTAAGGGTGCATGGGACCAAGAATTGAAGAAAGATGTACTATGTATGATGTATTACGAAATGATGGCTATCCATCTTAAGGTTTAACACAATCCACTTCCCATTGAGCAGTGTATCTCACATTTCCCAGCATATCCATATGCCTTGCTATTCATTCCATCCGTGCTATTTCTGTATATCTGTATGCCAGCCACTTGGCTCCCCCTGGGAAATACAATAGTGCGCGTGAGAAATGGATTTTCCCAATACGATGGCCTTCACGTGCACCTCTAAGTTTTCTCAATTTGTATCATGAAGTATGTCTCCGATTATGGCCAAGTTCTGTCTGCAGCCAAATTGACAATCTGTATATATAGTGGGACTTAGAAATTAGATACTGTATGATGATGCAGCAAATATGGTGACTGTAACAAAGATGAATACGACAGAAGAAATGCCTTGTGTCTATGAAACCCTAAGATCAGGTGAGCTGATTGGATGTACGGATATCACTGTGCCAAGGAATATGATGTAACTTGCCTCTTTTGAAGTAAGCACTATTAGTCATTGATCGACCAAATGTTCATGCGGCTGGTCTCATATCACGATTGAATTGACACCTTTGCATACGCTCGTGTACACCCGATTACTCAAGCACACACTACAGTACAACAGGTTATGAGCCCTTGAATTTAAGAAGGGAACCGACCATCAATACTTCCTTTTGCATTTGATGAGTGGAGGTCAACATCGTCACAGAGAAGAGTCTGCACAAGCTAAGTAATTATGCCGCATGCCGCTGTTGTTCTCATGGCAGCCGCTGGACGTCTCCCATAGAGTACCAGAGACTACTATAACTGACGATTGCAATATAAGATCATGTCAGATGAGTTCGATGACAATCACCATCACCAAGTTCAATGTCACGAAATCTGCTCAGTGGGCGATCGAGACGGCCCTACATGTCAAGAAGAAGCAGTGACTGGTATTATTAAAGGATTCGATGAAAAGCCGGAGGACACAGCAGCAAATGAGACCCCTACAGAGAGGCCCGCATTTAAAGACTGGATGAATTGCCATGGTGCGGCCAGATCAACCATCCTGCTCGACATGGAACCGATGATACAGGTACAATACACGGTCTTCGACTATGTGAATCCAGAAAGGGGAAAGCTAGCATCACCGACCAAGCCAACACTGAAGCTCGACATCTCCGAGATTCTGGAAGAGCTTTGGAGCATCAAGTGACAGGACTGCGGAGATGTCGACAATTACGCATTGCGGATTGATCGGAAAGTCAAAGATTACAATTTCTGCCCAGAGCTAACCACCACAGACAACGACACTGCCGACACTGATGCGAATTCAAAGTCAATTGCCAAAATGAGTGAGCAGGAACATAACTTCAACCTCCATTGCGGAATCCCAAGCCACGACAAATGAAAAGTCTTCCGGGAGCTCATGATGGACAAAAATGCCACAATAACTGCCAAGCCCTATGAGATCGTCACCAAGCTCGTCGAAAAGGAAGGTGCAATCAAGAGAGAGAATGAGCTTGCTCCTGATGCTCTGCTCGTTGCAAAGAAGGGTGTCAAAGGTGGTAATGGCAAAGCTGGTAAAGGCGGTAGAAGTTCAAACAGGGATATGAGAGGTGTTAAGGACGATAGGAAAGAGAAGGATTTCCGGAAGTGCTCTCATTGCCAGCAGTGAGGCCGCACCACCAAGAACTGCTTGAGCAAGCAACGCAGCGATCATTCAATGTCAGCAGATCCGGCAGGAAATGAATTGAGTGAAGCATCAGCTACTTCTACTCTCACCACGTCGATGGAGAACCATTGGATGGTACCCAGTTCAAACGCTTCATCCAGTGATTGGTTCATTGATTGCGGATGCACGACTCACATCTCCGTCCTTGAGCAATGTTCATCACCTAGACCGAATATTATCTGAATACGAAGATGGTGAAGGGATACAATGGCGTCCCATTGTTTGCATCCGGATATGGCAGTGTTAGGTTGATTTGCAAGCTACCAGATGCAAAGACGGAAATGATCAGACACCAAGAAGTGGTGCATATCCCGGGATTGGTTATTCTCATCTCCCATTCTCTGATCATCGACAAGGACGTCAAAGTTGAACCAGGGAATCACTGCGGTCCCAACCTCTACAATCGGTATGGCAAATTGATTGCCACTGCACCTCAGGTCGATGGGCTATTCATTCTGGTTTGAGTTCCGGAATCGACCAAATCCACCGATATAGACGACAGCTGCCTGCTTGCACATATGACGACAGGGCATGCATCTTGGCACAATGCAGAGAAGCGGATGTTTTTGCACTGCCACCAGGCACACATTGGACACAAGGCTTTGGAGATCTTGCGGAAGCCCATTGCTGGCGCGCCGAAGATAACTGCGAAGTGCGATTGCGAGAGCTACATCAAGTTCAAGTTAGCTTGAAAGCCCTTTACTGCCACCACCTCCTGTGCCTCTGAGCCACTGGAGCTCGTGCCCTTGAACATATGTGGGCACCTGGAAATAGCCATTAGAGCAGGTCGATGAATGCTGCCCGTCATTGTCGATCTCACGAGGCACACCGATCAGTACATAATCAAGTACTCGTCGGAAGACCTTGAGAAAATGACATAATGGGAGGCTCTTAGAGAAAATGAGTCGGGCAAGCAAGTGAAGCGATTTCGTACAGATGGAGGTGGTGAGTATTCCTCCAAAAAATTCGCAGCATACCTAAAATCAGAGGGCAAACGATGGGAAATGACTACATGCTACACTCCACAATCTAATGAAGTTGTCGTCCGGGTGAACCACCCGATCATGCACTGCATAGATTGCATGCTGCACGATGTCGGTCATTCGAAGAAGTCCTAGGCATTTGCAGTCTCAGTTGCCGTCTGTCTCAAGAACCGCATGCTGATGCGATGGGTGGTCTGTCAAACCTCATATGAGGCCTGGCATCGGAGGCAGCCATGTTTGAACCATCTCTGTGAATTCAGATACTTGGTTTTCGTTGACGTTCTGAAACAGAAATGAAAGAAGATTTGTTACAGAGCCACTCCCGGCAAATTCGTTGCGAATAGCTGATTGATTAAGCAGTACTTCATATACGATCCATTGGCCAAGACAGTTCACCACTCCAGAGATGTGGTATCCAGAGAAGGAATGGTGTAAACAGCACCGAATGCTGCAGGCGAAGTGATCTTGAACGAGCACCTCGACAGAGATGTCATCCCGGAACCCAAACCCACAGCAAAGCAACCAGCCGAACATCAAATGCAGGAGTCATTGAATCATGATCCACCTTCAGAGCCTCTGCAGCCAAAGTTAAAGAAGTGACGAGAATTGCCTAGGCTTGAGACGTCACTTGTAGACGAATGGAAGATGCCGGTCACAGGAAGTGGTTGGAACCGCGCAGCAAAGGATACATTGGCAGAGTCTGCGCAATTGGGTCTCGAAGATGCGGAATTCAAGGATATGATTCCCAACTACGTTGCAGCTCCGATCGCCCATGATAATGATGGCTAGAATCAACCATTCATAGTCTAACAATGCAGGAACCCAGACTCCGCGCGGTGAGAAATGGGATACGGCGATTAAGCAACTGTTAGAAACCATTGGTTAGCATTAAGTCTTTGGAGATTTCATGGAGCTTCCGGAAGGGAGAAAGGCTTTGCCAAGTCACTGCATATACATGATCAAGTGCGATGGAGCAGGCAATGTGCAGCGGTTTAAGGCCAGCCTAGTCTGTAAAGGAAATCACCAAATCGAAGGCATCCACTACCAGGCTACGAATGCACCGACTGCTCGCTTTGGCACCGTTCTGCTGGCATTTGGGATTACCGCCAAGTACGATCTCGAGATCCTTCAAATAGACGTATGCACAGCATTCTTGGGAGTTGACATGGAAGAAGCGAACTATGTGCACATGCCGCAGGGATACTTTTGTTTACTCCAAACTCGTGGCCCATACCATGATCCAAGCTTTACAAATACTTTGCAGAAGATGGTACTCCGTTTGAGAAAGTCTTTTTATGGCCTGAAGCAGTCATCTCACATTTCGTACGGCAGGGTTAAGGACATAGTGATCACGATTGGATTCGTGGCATCACATGGCGATGGAGGACTGTTCTTCCTGAATGATAAGGATCAAGGCATAGTCGTCACCGCAGTCGTTGTGTCCGTCGAGGATTTCCTTATCATTGCTGATCATGGCTCGATTGGGCGGATCAAGGACCAGATAAACAGGCAGTTCCGGATGCATGATCTCAGGAGTTTCTCGTTGTATCTTGGCATGAACGTCAAACACAATTGGGAGCATTATACAAAGGACATCCATTGGCACAGCAATATTCCGACAATCTTGGCCAAGTTCACAGTGGATGAGTCCAGACCAGTTGGCACGCCAATGGCAATGCAGCTGCACAAGAGGAAGCCTGAGGATGAAGCCTGCAATTCGATCATATTCCAGTCGATGATTGGAAGCCTGATGTACGCAATCACTGCCACTCAGCCCGATATCACATGTGCCATCAGAGTTCCCTGCAGGTAAAATCACGACCTGAGTAATGAGCATATGGTAGTTTTCAAGCACGTATTTCTAAACCTCAATGGCACGATGGACTGCCAACTGGGTTTCGGTGCAGCACTGAGGAGCACACTTGGAGGAGTCCTCGGAGGAGCACTGGGAGGACCACTCGGAGATGTTATGTCAATTAGGACTATGCTGGATGACCGACTGAGTATGAAGTGAACCGGGGATTAGTCATCCCCTTCGGAGGAGCGGTCAAGTGGAGATCGAGAAATCAGAAGCCGACTGCCCTGTCGACAACTGATGCCGAATACTATGCCTTTGGAGTAGGCTGGGTGAGACTCACACAGATCTTGCACCATTTGACCGAACTCGGCATCTGGAATATCACTCACGTGTTCTCCGATTCACAGTCAGTGAGTGCATGCATCAAGCTCAGAATCTACTGCGGAACTGCAGTTCCACACAGTGCGACCAAGTATTATCTTGCTGCAGATATGGCAGGAGCTGAAGAGATTGATATGTGCTACTTACCGACTGCTGTGATGCTCGCCGACTGCTTCACTCTGCCACTGCCAAAGCTTGCCTTCTTGAAGCAGTGTGCTGCGATGGTACTCGTTGGAATTGGCCTCGAAAATAGCCCAGGAACGCACCGAAATTGGTAAGTAAATGGTACATGAATTGGAATTGGAAATGGCATCGGGAAGGCCGTCCGAAAGGAAATTGATTGATTGGGCATGTTCATTTCAACGAGATCCACAATGTTTAATTTGTTCCTCTTCACGATTATTTGCTGTTTTTGTTTGAAATGGACCTGATAGCTGTCCTGGAGGAGGGTTGCGCTGATTGGAAGTACAGATACAAGTGTGCCAAGGACTATGATGTAACATCCGTCTTTTTTAGTTAGCACCATTATTCTTCGATAGACTTTAAGTCGATACGCCTTGTGTCATGACCAGATACAATAGTTACTGTCGCATACACCCGCGTAAACTCGACTACGCGAGCACATGCGACCGTTTAAAAAGATCTACTGCTGCGACAATATGGTACCAAGCATTTTATAATGCTGCAGAGAGGGTGTGTTAACAACGGGTGCGGTCACCCTGCCACCAGTCCGGGTTTGGACCGGACATACAGTTCGGTTCGGTTCCAGAACCGTCCAAAATCCCGACCTGCAACTTCTTTGTGGGCCAAACACATACCAATACTCGTCAACCCGCGGGTTTTGCCGCGTTTGGCTCGATCAGTTTGTTCCAATCCCCAGTTCTAGTTTTTGGGCTTTTCTATATATGGTCGCAGTCAGATATGTTACTGTTATGTGCAAAATATGGTCTTTGGTACATCATTGCATTTAGTTGTTTCATTGGCTACCTTTATAATCAAAACAAGAAGCGGCATGCTTCCTGCTACATTTTGAAGTTGGGTGTGCACGATGTTTTGGGTTGCATCATTAGTAAGATTTGAGGTCCAGAACAGCCAAATTGATAGTTAAGGAAGTCATTAAGTTGGAAATGGATCAGTTTGCACCTGTGACTGCACTGACATCATTTACAGAGCTGATGGAGATACATAATAGCGTCACTGGAAAGTTGCGATACCGCAAGGAACATCACGAGCATAAAGTAGCCTCATGAAATTAGCATACGGGAAACCATCCTCCCACATATGCATTTCGGCTCTCAAAGCTGACGCTCTATCAGATTCGTCTCCGACCAAGAAATCGAAGGCTGTTCATCCCGTACGCTTTTACCCCTGCATGTTTCCTCCCTACTTACTTGCCATACAGAAAATGGATTCAGATGAACATATTGTATTGGCTTGTAGGTCATCTGTATACAACCTGTACAACATGTGGTTATTGACGACATATCTGCACCAAATGTTATTGGTGTATCTACTTTAACACATGTCAGGATTTTTTGTATTTCAGTGACTACGTTGTGAGCCATGATAATTCGTTTGTGCATGTGCAAGGGTCCTAAGGGCCGTACGAACGTTCTAGACTCCAGGCTAGTTGATTGACAACAAATCAACGCGATATCATCATGCCTCATACAGGTAGGTGGGGAATGCGCTAGAATCAACCTATTGGCAGCTGTTATGAGCAAAACAGATCGCGACATTGTCATATCCCCAGTCTCAAAATGAGGGTCAACAGAGCGTTAACGATTTAGTGTGTTCCATCTTGTATAATCCAAGGGCTGTGCTACTGCATTTATCTAGAATTGAAGTATTGGCAGCCTTTATAGGCAATATCGTATTTATCGATACTGCTACACCTCGAAATGACCGTCAGTACAGCATCAACAGAGCGTCAACAGAGCATCAACACAGCGTCAATAAAGTGTCAATAGAGTGGCAATTATTTTGGGTGTTGCATCTTGTATATTCCCAGGGCTCTGCTACCGCATATACTTAGCATCAACGTATTACCAGCCGTTATGAGCAAAAGATATCGCAACATGGTCACAGCACCAGTCTGAAAATGAGCGTCAACAGCGCATCAACAATTTAGTGTGTTGCATCTTACATAATCCCAGGGCTGGGCTACGGCATTAACCCATAATCAAAGTATTGGCTGTCTTTATAGACAATATTGTATGTATCGATACAGCTACACCTCAAAATTAGTGTTAATACAGCATCAACACAGCATCAACACAGCGTCAATAGAGTGTCAACAGAGTGTCAATGATTTTGGGTGTTGCGTCTTGTATAATCCCAGAGCTCTGCAATGGCATATACCCAGAATCAACGTATTGGCAGCCGTTATGGGCAAATGACATAGCGAAATGGTCACAACACTAGTCTGAAAATGCGCATCAACAGAGTGTCAACGATTTCGTGTGTTGCATCTTGCATAATCCAAGGGCGGTGCTATGGCATTTACCCATAATCACAGTTTGGCATCCTTTATAGGCAATATGGTCTATAGCAATGCCGCTACACCTCAAGCATCAATGGAGCCTCCACAATTTTTTGTCCTTTGCATCAAGTAATTGGTAAGTGATTAGCTCGCTGCTATCCATAACCGACGGATTCCCATCCAGCATACACAAAAGAGAAAGTGACCCTGTCATGGCGCCGTATTATCAATATCCGTCAATCCGGCGTCAATTGAGGTTCCTCAATTGCTGGTAATGCAGATTAGGTAATGAAGGCATCGCATGGATTTTTGAGCTTATAGTTGAACAATTGACCTCCTCCATGGTCAAAAATACAAATCATTAAAAGCAAAACATAAATTAAAATAATGTGGATCGTGCAACATGCAAAACTTGCAAAATGTAATACCTGGATGTCGAATAATCGATTTTAATTGAATACCATCATCCAATAGCAAAGGTAAGTATGGTATATGTATTGACAGATGGGCCCGCTGTACAACCGGCAGAGGCTACGCCTAATTCAAACAGATAGGGAGATGTCGATTGAACTGTAACCAAATTGACAGTGTGGGTTTGTTGACGACCCTGAGTGCCAATCTGGCGCCGTTTCTGTTCCAACCCGGACCCGGACCCGAAGTGCCGATCCAGAACCGTTTCTAACACTATCTATGACATGTATGACATCATTCACATATATATTGTTAGTATATTTCGTCACAAATAATGCTTATACTTGGTCACTTAACACTCACTTGCAAATGGAAATCGAAAGTGTTGGCCGTCTTACCCCCTGATGAGGATTCTAGAACATTCACATGGTGCATTCGACCCTTGCACATCCACATAAGAAATATCCTGTCTCGCAATATGGTCACTGATATGAAAAACAAGCTGACCCGTAGCAAAATTGGTAAACAACTTGCTTTTCACAGAGATATGATGTCAAAATTTGTAGTGCGCCTATCTATTCCTCCACAGACCCCGGAGCCCTCACCATGTCTTCGTCCGAATCCAAAATCTATATCGTGATTAGCTGGTGGTTATATGCCGAGGTGAAAGCTTTCAGGATCAACAGGCTGGGGTTTCCACAGAGCAGACGGATCGGTCACCGCCGCGGACTCATAATCAGGTCAGCTCATGTTCGACTGCGGCTTCACCGAATCTAGCCTAATATGACTAGTTGCAGGTGAAGAAGTCCCTTGCGACAATTGTGATTCTCCGGGGACAGTGTCAAGACACTCCATAAACTCTCCAAATGTCGTTCGTGATGGTGCCCCAGTGTCGTCAGCCGTTTGCAGCTGAACGACAGGTGGAATGCTCAATTCAGATGTTTCGTAGTTCTTATCTCATTCACAGAAGTAGTTTGCTGCATCCTACCATCCTGGTTGTGCCAATTGGTCACTCTTCCTCTGTTTCTGTGATATCCTCTCCAGGCACAGGTGTACTGATTTGGTGATTGTGCCCATCACCCAGCCAGGTTCTTCATCTTCGCTCAACTTGCCCTGCTCAGTCTCTTCATCACCCTCATCTTCATCATCCTCTCCAGTGTCAGAACTTGCAAGCACACTCAGACTGGGTCCGAAAGGATCCAACATCTCCTGAATATCTGTTCGGGCTCTCTGTACGTCAATCCCACAATTTCATCATGCTTCTTATCTTCCTGCTTTGGTTGAACCGCTGCCTCTGTATCTTCAACTTGCTTTTTTGCCCCAGCAGTTTCTCTCTCAACATAATCTTCAATCCATTTATATATCGATTCATAACATAAAAAGTGTGTTTTTTGTTATTTCTTGGAAGCAAGCTTCTTTTTTAACATCATGCTGTGCAATACACCAAGGGCTTGGACTTATTCTGCCGCCAAGCTGTTCTTACCTTCATTCACTTGATGATGTCATTGGGTGAACCGCATTGTCAATGTGCCTTATCTGCTGACCGGAAGTGGTGGAATGTTCTTTTTCAGAGCATCGCCTCATGTAGTTTGGGGTAACTTTGTTGTTGGGCCAGATGTTGAACGTTGCAAGACATGGACAATATGGCGGCAAGCTGGGTCTTTTTTGTCAAGGTTGGTATGTTTACTCATCTTGAACAATGCAAAACCTCCCTGTTGACTGTCAATAAAATGATAATAGTTATGCTAACTGGACAACATGGTTTGATTGATAGCGTCAGTTTCATGTATTATCCCTGGGATTATATGAGACAAACATCAGCAGACGTCCTTTCCCTCGAACAATGTACTGAGTTTAGGTGTCAATCCTGTGCTGTTGGCTGGCGTACACCGCAATTTATCCCTGCTGCCAACAAACAACATCAGACCGACTTATAGCACATCTTGGGGTATGAGAAACCCATCCATCTTGCAGCTGTACTCAGCAAGATTCACCCTGGGTTGAACGAACATGTTGGCTGCTAAACATGCTATCTTGACGTGTGGCTTACTATAGAATCCGCAGGACTTCCCACTTCTTTTCGTTATCATCTTCCTCTCCTATTCCCCACAGTCAAATCATGGATAGACAACTACGACAGCCAGGTCCAAGCAGATCTAAATCAAGCCGATTGGCAGGCGCTTCATCAAGTACTTTAATCATCCTCACACTACAAGAATGCAGACACCAGTTAGTCCACCATGACGCTCCCAATGCAGCGACCAAAAATATCACCGGGGTACTCATTTGAACATTATCTGAAAGACTGGAAGCAGCAGGAATTAGAAGTGGCACGCAGCTGGATGTAAGTCTATCCATACCGTGGGAAGTGGCCGTTGACTACCCGTATAACATACAGCAGGAGTACGTCAAGAGCTATGTAACCAATGTCTAGCTGCCCGGTATGGGAGACTTCCATGGTCAGCCACAGCATTTGTTCTCACAGCCCACAAAATTAAACATCATGATGATGTCAGCTCTGGGATTTTGACTGACAAATTTCCTGATAAGTATCCCTGTGGGTGGGCAAAAAAGGCATTGATCACATTAGAGGAGGCTACAGATGCATATATGGTTGAGGTAATAGCCGCATCTCATTGTTAGAAGCAGCAACTAATTTCTTGTAGGTATTAAACATGTCTGCTACAATGGCAAGGCAAGGAGGTAGTGTACAGCTGGAACTGTCCGATATGCGCTTGGCCTTGAATAGTGATAGCAACGGGTCCGGGTTCGGACCGCTAAAACCGTTCGGTTCGATTGCAAACCTGTCCAAAAACCCGAGCCTCAGCATCTTGGCGGGCCAAACACGGACCCATACACGTCAACCCGCGGGTTTTGCCGGATCTCGCTAGACCCGTCGGAGCAATTCTCTGGTTCCGGTATTCGGGTATTTCCATTTATGGTGGCATTCAGATATCCTATTGCTAATCCCAAAATATTGACATTGGTATATCGTTGTCCTTTTCTGATATATTGGCTGCCTTTATAATCAAACCAAGTGAGAACCGGTCTCTGCCCTATCCTGAAAATGAGAGTCAACGGCAAGTCAATGATTTTTGGTCTTGCACCTTGGGTAATCTGAGCAGCAATTAGATGTGGACGTTCATAAATAAGGTATAGGCTGACTTTATATGCATAAGAGAAAGTGACACACTCCATGCCGCATTCTGAAAATGAGCGTCAACGGAGCGTAAACAATTTTTGGACTTGCATCTTGGGTAATCTAATTAGGGAATGATCGATGACATCCATATACCGGGAATTGGCAGCCTGTATAGGCAGATAACAAGCAATGTTCCCACGACAGCCTCCCTGACAACCACAATTCAGTTCATTTTCTAAGCTGCAACAAAGTGTTACTGAGCATTTTAGCCAACAAAACGGATCAAAACATTGTATATAGCTTTTAACAGGCACATCGGGCATTGATCAACTATGATGCAAGGCGACGAATCATTGACGCTCCGTTGACTCTCATTTTCAGGATCAGGCAGGGAGCGTGTTGCTTTGTGTTTGGCCTATAAAGGTGGCCAATACTCGCAGTATGCATCAAGATGGCGAAGTCTCCGATTAATTACCTGGCCTACAAGACCAAAATTCGTTGACGCTCTGTTGACGCGCAGTTTCAGAATCGGGCAGGGAGCACATCGATTTCTCTTTTGCCTATAATGGCAGCCTGTACGTCATTTATGCATCTCTGCGACCAATCGCTACCCAGAGTAACCATGATGCTAAGCCAAACATTGTTGCCGCTCCGTTGATACTCATTTTGCCACTGGCGTATCCACAATATGGAACCACTCTCTTTGGCATAATATATCAATAATGGTTTTGTGACAGCCGTTTTGTGCTATTCATGTACACTCTCCTCTATTACTACATTGTTCTTTAATGATGCATATAAATATACCCTTTAAAATATTCTTTAAAGTGTCCGCTAATTGTACAGAATGATAATACTCAAAAATCCTGTTCCCTTCAGTCAACTTTCGTCTTCACTGTCAGATTTTGTCAAACGGCTGCCTTCGTCATCACAATAGCTGTCAGCTGCATTACCACGCAGCTGGTAGTGTACTAACCTGTGAATGGACCATCATGAGTCAGCAAATGTGGAATAGAATCTTCATTGCGCATACGATCCTTCGGAAGAATCGAGCGTTGGGTCGCAGAGTATGTATATACACATATGCGGGTGGCATACCTTCTGTTTCGGAGCTCTCGTCGTTATCACATGGCACAGGTGGCGATTTGGGCCGAGGTGGCGCCCATCTAGGTGGAGGTGCACCCTTGTCTTTGCGCCTCCAGTGTGTCTCTGAATTTTTTGCGGTGCCATTGTGGCAAGGAAGGCGGCCGACTGTTCAATTTTCGCAAACCATTGCCGGGTGTCATTCGATTGTAGCCTCCACCTCGTTATGCCTGGGTAACTTAACACCCCACTTCTTCTCTTCTCCGACTTCGGCACAAGGGTTCTTGATTATTTGATGCGTTACCTCTATTGCGGCTCGTGAAAACCGTCCTTTGGCCATGTTGGCCATATTCAAGGCAAGACGCATGTCTGCCTGTTCAAGCTGTACCCGACCTCCTTGTCTTGCCCTAGTAGCTGACATGTTGAAAACCTCCAAAAAATTAGTTGCCGCATCTACAGTGAGATTTGGATATTACCTCAACCATATACGACTCCGTAGCTTCCTCTAAGGTCTTTGGAACCCGTTTGGTCCATTCCCGGGGACGTTTATCACGTAATGCGTCGGCGAGAATCCCAGAACTGACAACATCGTGATGTTCAATTTTGCCGACTGTGTGGACAAATGCCTTGGTCGACCATCCTGATTTGCCGATATGGGAAGCGATAAATTGGTCACGCAGCTCTCTACGTACCCCAGCTGCACTTTATTTCCTTAGTGGACTGTCTTTTAGACAGATATGGATTAACTCACATCCGATTGCATGCTGCTTCTTATTCTTGATGCTTCCGGTTTTACGTACCTTGTTTGAATGTGCATCCTTGCTTATATTTTCGGTGGCTACAATTGCAGCATTGCAGTGGACTAACTGGTGTCTGCGTTGCTGCTGTGTCTCGCACAGTGGCGTATTGCGTGAAGCGCCTGTCGTTCTGCTCGATTCAGCTCCAATCGCACCCACAGGAAGTGTTTCGGGAGCCATGGTTATCTGTTCTACAAGCATGTGCAAGATGATCACAAAAAGAAGTGGGAAGTGCTGAAGATTATATAGTCAGCTACAAGTCAAAATGGAATGAGTGACAGCCAACTTGCATGTTCAATTCAAGTTGAATCCTGCTGCATATGGCTGTAGGGGATTCCAACGGCCGCACGATTGCAGTCAGTCGGTCCGATGGTTTTTGTTTCTTTACTGGGCTACCTCGAGATGAACGACAGCTGATATCCCATCTTTGATAGATCTAGACAGGTCATTCTTCGAAGGAAATGACGTCTGGTGATGTTTGTCTCAAGACATTGCCGGCATCTTACATGAATCACACGCTAATTCTGAAGTCATAATGTGCTGTTAGCATGATGATTCCCAATGAAGTGAAGATCAAAACGCTGAATTTGCTTTGTTCAAAGTGATCAAACCTACCAACCTTGACATTAATGACGCTGCTTGCCTCCATGTGGTCCATTTCTTGCAACATCCAACATCTCGCCCAACAACAAGGTCAACAAAAGATACCATGGTCAATGCTCCGGAAAAGAACCTTTCGCCACTTCCGGCGGGCAAATATGGCGAATCAATGAAGCATTCCACACGACGACGTCATCATGCGTATAAAGGCAAGAGTGGCTTGGAGGAAGAAACGGTCGGAGCGTTAGGAGCATTGCGCAACTTACAATCCAAAAAGCGGCTTGCAGTGGAGAAACGACGGGACCCGCACTTTTTCAGCAACCAAGGGAGAGAGAAATGGATTGAGGACTATGTGGAGAGAGAGACCGCAGTGTCAAGAAAGCCAGTTCATGACCCACAGACAGCGTTGATGCAAGAGCACGAACATATGGTAAATGTTAAAAAGGGACAATCGACAACCACAAAGCTTGAAATACCATTAAAGGAGATGTTGAAGGCTATCGGAGACAGTCTGAGTGATCTTGCAAGTTCCAAAGATAAGGAGGATAGGGAAGACGAGGATGATGATGAATAAGATACAGGGCATGGCAAGCTGAGCGACTATGACAAACCTGGCTGGGTGATGGGCACAAGGTGCAAAATGGTTCAGCACCGCATCGAGAGTTTTCGGCAGACGCAGCTGAAGCTTGACGAACTGACGCAACCGGGATGGGGGGACGAGGCCTACTACCTCCATGAGAGAGATATGAAGTACGGGACAACTGAATTGAACGTTCCGGCTGTTGGGAAGCCCCAAGCAGACTCAACTGCAGCCACACCATCACCGACAACATTTGGAGAGCTTATGCAGGGTCTTGATATCGTCCCCAGACAATCACAAATGCCGCAAGTGGTGTCTTGGCAGGGAACTTGTAAAATGAGGCTGAGTTCAGAGAAACCACAGGCAGACAATCCCATAGTACCGCCGATGCCTGCCGCGGTGCCCAATTCGTCACCGAAAGAGATCGCGAAGCCAGTTCAACCCGTAAGCTGTTAACCCTGCATGCAGCGTCCCAAGCTATTTACCAAATAGATATAGGATTCGGAAGAAGACATGGTGATGGCTCCTGCGTCTGCGGAAGTGTAGATAGCCAAATTGGGATTTTTCACGAAGTATCTTGTGTACAAGCAATTTGTGAACCTGTTTTGTTACGTGTCAGCTTTTTCCGAATTTCAGTCACCAAATTGTGAGACAGGGTTATGCGTCAGTGTGTGTGCAAGGGTTGTATGGGCAATCCAAATGTTCTAGACTCCAAATCAGGTTTATTGACGAACGACAATCTTTATATGATGTTGCCTGTTACAAATAAATGTTATAGCAAAACCTAAATTTGAGATGAAATTTAGTAACAGAGTTTAAGTCCGTGATGTCATACAACTGATAGCAGGAGTGGTCGAACCACATACGAAACTCAGACAAATGACAGCCGACAGGCTGCATTCATCCATGCAGCCAGCTAAATATCTCATCGCTCAGACGTCCTGCACATGGTCGAGAAATTGAATCCTCCTCACGGTACGTCATTGAAATCGAGGAGAATGAGCTGGATAAGGACTGGTGAGGAAGTCAGTCTATAAGTATCTAAAACTAGTGCATGGAGTGTTATGCCATAAATTGCCAGCCGAAAGCGTTGACACTGAATGGACCTAGGTCATTGATCATGTAAATGACGTGTATAGTGGTGGCTCAGAAACTGAGCATTCTCGAAGATCTTGGATTCAAATGATATTATATTGAACCTGTATACCGGCTGCCAATAGAGGCTGTGTGCATTTTTTGTACAATTGTTGAGCACCCAATTACTGTTAGTAGGTCTCTAAGGTAAGCTCAAAGGTGAGCGTCAACGGAGCATCAACGATTTACAGTCATATCTATTCAGCAATCACCCGGCTACATAGTTGCATCCATCCAAAAAAGAAGTATTTGCCGGCTAAGTAGGGAAAATGGCAAGCCACACGGACATTGCCCCGTCATAGAAAAGAGCCTTAACGGAGCGTCAACGATTTATATTCATATCCATTCAGCAATCACCCGGCTGCATAGTCGCATCCATTCAAAGAAGAAGTATTCACCGACTTAGTAGGGAAAATGGCAAGCCACATGCACATTGCCCCATCATAGAAATAAGCATCAATGGAGCATCAACAATTTCTGGTCTTGCATCCTGGATAATGACTGGGCTGTGCAATGGCATTTAGCCATAATAATAATATTGGCTGCCTGTATGGGCAAAAATGCTACAGACGATATCGCTACTACCTCGTACAAATGAGTGTCAACAGAGCATCAACGATTTTCGGAATTGCATCATTGAAAATTCAGAACGTTTCGCTGCATCCTTGACTCATAATCAAACTATCGCCCGCCTGGCTAAGCAAAACATGGTTGTGACAACATCGGGACTATGTCCTAAACATGAGAGTCAACGGAGCGTCAACGACTTTTGCCCATGCATCATGGAATATTCAAGGGCTACGTGGCGACATTGAACTATCATCGAACTATCGGCCGCCTTTCTACCTGACAATGGTTGCGACAACATCGCTACTATGCTCCAAAAATCAGCGTCAACGGAGCGTCAACAACTTCTGGCCATGAATATTGGAAACGGCATGGGTTGTGCGGCGACATTGACCCTTAATCGATTTACAAACCGCCTTTTTTGGCAAAAATGCTTCAGACATGATCGTAACCATGTCCCACAATGAGCGTCAACACACGATCAACGATTTTTGATTATTTATCTTGGATAATCTAAAGGCAATGGAACACAGATAACCCATAATGAACTTATCAGGAGCCTTGAATGGCAAAAGTGGTAGTGATGATATCGCGTCCACCTCCTACAATTGAGTGCCCACACAGCGTCAACAGTTTTGGTAGATGCTCTGAATGCTACCCAGCAATGAACTGCATTGTGCTGATCCTAAATCCAGTTTTATGCGGTCAGTCTTCGCAATCTATCCTTGTGCAGAACTTCACAATTATGCATGCAATGTCTTACAGATCTGATTGTGTTGCTTGTAGTTGTAGAGTGAATATTTAAGAACTCGCAGTCTGCTATACTGTGTCGTCACTTTCGCCAGTCTCTCGAGTCGGATCAACCAGCATTATAATTCTTACTGCCATGTCAGATTCGAAATCTTTGGACACCTCTTTACATGGGGTTACGATCACTTCCCAAAACGAACCTGTGTTTATTCGTGATTTGAGCGACCTTACATTGCAAATCATTTCCGTTACTTGGTGGGCTTCAATGGATGAAGGCTCGATGCGGCCTATTGCTTGGAATAAGTCTAGACATGCGCCGTCATGGCGATTCTATTTACACTGCAGAATTGAAGCGACCGGCAGCCCTAGCATCATATGTATCGTTTGATATAAAGTTCTTCACCATCCATCAGAAAATTGGACCAGCTCCATGGGGAAACACTTGCTTGCAAAAGCTCACATCACAAAGTTAAACGAATTCACAGAGTGAGACATTACTGAATTGACTAGTACGACGGTTGATGAAACAGTATTCGCCATCTTGAAGTGGCAAGGAAGTCGAGGAATCACAAAACTAAGTTTGCATAGAAAATTCAGATTTAACATCCAGCTTGATCCATATTGACCGAAACGGCAGATAAAACGTTCCAAATTGGCAGATAAGGACTTTGACACTTCAGAATTGAACCAACACAGGTGGAATCGATACGTCATGTTAGGATTTGTTTCGGCTCATATTCCATGGAACGCTATAACAAATCTCAAGCTACGGCGGTCATATAAGGCGTTACACGATAATCTAGTGCTGCCGTCCGCTACAACCCTGAGCAACATTCGCTGTAGGGAATATGCACTGACAGTGGATGTAATTAGGAAGCAATTGCCGTCTTGAAACAAAGTTAGATTACCGTTGGACGGATGGACATCTACGAACAAATTGCCCATAACGTCGGTCATTGCTTAATATATGGATTGGAATTGGGCAATGCGTGAAGTTTAACTCGCCTACAACGAGGTTGATAGCCTGATCTTTTCCCATTTCGAAAGCTAATTAAGGATGATAGGTCAAGGGCCAACATACTGGAGCAAGGTTAGCTGTACATTTGAAGGATGTGCTTGATCGTGTTGATCTCACCGACAGCCGTTTGCTCGGTCTTAGGATGGATAATGCTTTCTCAAATTACTCCATGACACTCGAGCTGCAATCAACATTTGAGGGCTCTGGAATCCAGGGGGCTGAATTGAGGAACCACATACGATGTATGGCGCACATCATACCGCTGGGTTTAGATGCATTCATGAGCAGTCTTGGTGTAAAACGCCGCACGAAGTCTTGGGAAGCCAATGAGCGCCATCAGCAATTTGGAGAGAATGAAAGCATAGACATCGGGAAGAGTCAAAGACTGCGAAAAGAGGGCATTGCTAGAATCAATAAGGTGTCAGCCATGAGATCTGGTTTCGCAAAGATATTTCAGAAAGCACGTATTTCATAATATTTTGAAAGTCCTGATGCTGATCTTCATATAGCAGAGAATGCTTGCTGTATTGATCACGCTGACACCTGGTCGTCGAAATGAGTTTAATCACTGTCAAAAAGCTACAGTCTGCATTGCCGTACTTCCGATTATGAATACAGCGACACATTCGAACTCTACACTGGAGTTACTCGAGCCGGCCAATCTATTAAGCGAATTCACTTATCAGTGGCTTCAAAACCCAAAATACACTGAATACCGGCCACTGTTTACAACTCGGGATGAGTGGACGGTTGTGAGGTATGTCACGGAAGTCTTGAGGCCATTCCGATATTGGACCCTGTGGATGTCGAAGAGGCATACAGTCACATTGCATCATGTTATCACAGTGTCCAATGACATGTTTGATCACATGGATGGGGTGATGCAAGCTTTGGTTAAGAAGAAAATTCAAGGGAAAGAAGACTTGTTCTTCGCGGTGAAGTTAGCTCAACAGAAGCTGTCAAAATACTACGCCAAAGTTACTCCAACAACGGGCATGCTTCTAATTTCTGCACATATACTCGATCCTTTCCGGAAGTTGCGATCAATTAGAAAGTGGGACAAGAGATTGGATATCAATCCTGAGGACGAGACATCCTATACTACCCAATACGAAGAGGTCTTTGTAAAGTATGAGGAGAATTAATATTGCACCAAACATCGACGCGTGCCCGTCACAAACCCCAAAGCTTACTGACCAGCAATCACATCTCTGCAACGGCTTCACAATCCTGTCAATCATCCTTTGATCCATATGATTTGTCCGGCGATGATGAGGAATACTTAACACCTTGCAATGTGGCTGAGACGACACCCGGACTAAGTGCTCGCACAGCATGCTGATTGCCCGCCGCCAGGCTCTATTTGAATTCGCCGCCTGACGCACCAAAGAACTGCGGGCAAATCAATCCAAATCTCAATGATTACCACTCCGACCCAATGGAGTTTAGCAGTACATTTGGAATATAGGACATAACTGATTGGTGGCATCACCAGGAGGAACCGCACTAAAAGTACGCTGATCTCTCAAATATGGCGCGCAACATATTCTGAATCATACCACATGCTGTCGGAGTGGAGGCCAGTTTTTCCCTTGGCCCAGATGATATCGGCTGGAGGCAGTCAAAAACCACAGGGGAGACCCTTCGTGAAAAAGTCGTTGTAAGGCAGTTCGCTCGAGCCAATATCAGGATTGTGGCAGGCACTGATCCAGAATTGGATCATGCGAACACAGAAAATAACTCGGAAATGAAGCAAGAGGAGGAGGAAAGGAAACTGCACAGAATGGCGAAGGTTCACGGGTTTTTGGAGATGTGGCAGGGCAGCCAAAACCTCAGTGCTACACAGAAGGAATCTCATGCTCAAAACAAGCAGATGACCGCCGTGGGATACATTTCGGACACCGAAGACATCATCAAAGCATCCTGGTCACACTTTCAACATGATGGTGCGGCTGCATTCAAATTGTCAGAAAGATCTCCTTTGCCACCATCTTTGTCTGCAAAGGACCTCCCTGGAGGACAAACTCAAATCTTGAATGTCCGCCGAATCCGAAGAATCAACCGTCATCCAGTCGAAAGTGATGAGGATAGCGCACCTGGATGCATTTCGGACAGTGAAGATTGGCTTAACTGGAATGGGGACTTAGATAATCCAAATGACAGTGAAGATGATTGTGCGGCGGACGCTGAATCTGATATGGACCAAGACAATTTGATCTAGGATCCAGGATCCCCAGATCAGCAGGATGTGAGCGCCGTGGCAAATGTTGCCGGATCGATTCGGCCTATCCCCTGGATCGTAACTTTCGATTACCGGACCGTTTGGGCCATGGCAACGGGCACTCCCCACCCTGAAACCATGGTGGTGCAACTAAAATATGAAATGATGACTTGAGAATTTGTAAAGCTATTTAATTGTATTATAGGTGTATTCTGGCAAGTTCTAGGGAATCTGTGACACTGAGGGAGTAATAAATAGAGCTGGTCTTGTATGGGTGTAATCCTCAGATTTGAGCTTCAAGAAAACAGAAATGTCAACCAGAATACTGCGACAGTGGGACCCCAATACCTCCTACTGACTTGTACCTCTCGACGAAGATGGAGAAGCCACTGCTAATGAACTTCCTCTATCAACAATATCTAAGGACCAGGGAAAATCGAAAAAATGACGAATCACGAAAAATCACTCGCCCACCCCCCGCTGACCCACAAATCCAGTTCCCCACACCTCAGATCTTTCAGGGCCCTCCCACCTTCCACCCTATCATCCCAAAGCATCACCCACATGCTGCTTACAACACCCTACCATCCAAGATCCGTTATCAGCATACAGTAGAACCCTTCGAGATTTTATGCCTATTTTTGACACCATCACTGTTGGAGGATATGGCAGCCCACAGCAATGCATATGCTGCTGCTAAAGCCAGTGAACGACAGATGGAGAGTGGTAAGAAGTGGATGGAGGTCTCCGCGTCAGAACTAGGGGTTTGGTTGGGGATTGTGTTGTATATGGGGGTACATAGTTCCCCTGCAGTGAGGGACTACTGGAGGCATAATGGACTGAATCCTACCCACCATGTTTGCGAGTATATGGGCCAAACACGATTTCAGCAGATTAAAAGGTACTGTCATGTATCCTCTCCTGATCTCCCGAAGATAGCACCAACAGGAAGGCGACTATGGCACAGTAAAGTTGATCTAATTTTGGACCAACTTCGGAAAAGTTCACACCAATACCACATGCCATCAACACATGTTTCCTTGGATGAATGTATGATAAGAGCTACTGGGCGGTCCCCTGACACATACAAGATGCCAAGCAAGCCCATCAAACAAGGATTTAAGTTTCACTGCCTTGCTGATCACGGTTACATCTGGGATTTCCATCCAACCTCAACCCAGGCTGCTCCTGATCCTGTTCCATCAACTGATGGCTTAACTGCAACAGGAGAAGTTGTATACCATCTCTTACGGAAGCTTCCCAGTACCATTTACTTTATCGTCTACCTGGATAACTTTTATACAACAGTTCCCTTGTTGGGAAGATTGCGTCATGATTTGCATATGGGTGCCAGTGGAACAGCACACCCTTCTTCAGCTGGATTTCCTCCAGAACTCAAAATTCCGAAGCAAGATATTGGAAATCCGAGTACCATGCCCTGAAAGTACTCACCATTAAGGACAGCCTTTTTGGCCCGCTGGTTGGTGCACATTTGTGGTTTGATAATGCGCCAGTTACAATTCTCAGTACTGTACATGACTTTGAATCTCAGCAACAGAGACTAAGAAAGCGTCCAGGGAAGAAGAGCACCAATGCAAAGAAAGCCCGGGAGGCCTTTGGTGATTTGCAGGAGAAACAGATGATGATCCCTCTCTGCATTGATGACTACAATCACAACATGGGTGGTGTTGATATAGCAGATCAACTGCGCAGCTACTATGATACTCAACTCACCTCCTTTCACGCATGGTGGCCTATGCTCTTCTGGGCGTTTGATACCATGGTCACAAATGCCTATTTCATCTATCAGGATATGCCTCAGAGTTCTAACACTATCACACATAAGGAGTTTCGCCTGCAGTGTGCTTGGGGGTTGATCCTGGCTGGGCCTGGTCCAATTTCCACCTCACAGATTGTACAGTCAACTAAGGCCAAATCCACCCTGCCAAATGTTAAAGAGGATACCTATTTACCCCTAGACTGAAGCTGTGACTGTGGGCACCTTCCAGTCCATCTTGAGGAGGGAAAGCGATTGGGGTGTTGGCTTGGCCGCTGGAAGCAGAGAAACAGTCCCTCAAAAAATACGAAATCTCCACCAAAAACTCGCTGGGCTTGCACTCAATGTGACCGGCCACTGTGTCTCAATGATGAAAGGAATTGTTTTGTTGAGTTCCA